>Ga0310822_100037_pt1 | contig 284314 bp, 258 predicted proteins | sample P4_ome_2_FD_201313 | JGI IMG/M metagenome (GOLD analysis project Ga0310822, IMG submission 201313) | Sorghum-adapted microbial communities from Joint BioEnergy Institute, Emeryville, California, United States - P4_Day56_Rep2 | ecosystem: Engineered > Bioreactor > SSF (Solid state fermentation)...
CTTTCGGCGTCTTGGATTGATGGCGGACAGTTCAACGGTGACAATGACCCGACGAGCGATGTGTATCTCGACGGGTGGGATGTGGCGCTGAGGTATGCGGCCGAGTTCAACGGCGTCCGCTTTGCCGCCGGCATCGGCTATCGCGAGCAGGACGTTGCGGTCAATGATCCCCTCACTGCGCTACACAACGACAACCGTCACACCACGACGATCTCTGGGTCGGCGTCCGTGATGCACGTTCCGACTGGTCTCTACCTCTCGGGGGCCTATGCCGACTACGACGCGGATGGGGGTCCTGCCACCGTTGCTGAGGCTGACGGTTTAAGTAATGGTGGCATGTGGGAACTCGCCAGTCTCGACCGGTCCATGTGGGCCACACAAGCTGGTATCATGAAGAAGTTCAATGCTCTGGGCAACACGACCATCTTCGGAGAGTATGGACAGATCGATGTCGACCTTCTGAAGAACGTTGACCTGTCTTACTATGGTGCTGGCATTAACCAGGCGATCGACGCGGCTGCCGCGAGCGTATACCTGAACTACCGGCACTATGATACAGACAAGCTTGATCTTGATACCGACATCGTGGTCGGTGGAATGATCATCAACTTCTGATCGAGCCCACCGGACCATTGGGTTCGCTTCAGAGCGAACCCAATCATCATCTGAGCCGCCCTTTCGAGGCGGCTCTTTTTATTGCGCTGCTAGGGCGGTTCCGAGTTCTTCCGGATTTTTCAATCAGTGTTAACTCTTTGTTCACGCATGAGCCTTGAGGGTCGTTTGGATGCACATTCCGACGGTCTATGGAAGGCTAGTCATTTGCCCGTGAGAATCGACGACGATGTCGATGGCTGGACGGTTGGCGGGGGCGTCAAGACGAAGCTTGACCAGCGCGTTTCGCTGAAACTCGAATACCGCTACTCGGAATTCGACGGGGCATCTGCCAAAGTGACCGACAAGGACCATGATTTTTGGAAGCACTATCCGTGGAAAGTGGTTTACAACATGAAAGAGGTCGCGAGCTTGACCTCGACGATACCGGGGTTCACTTCGTCCGCGACGTCCTGTCGTTCAAGCTTGGTGGGCACGAGACTCCACTGAAATAGGAAAAGCGCCTTTTCCTACATCTGGGGCCGGATGACCGGCCCCTCTTCTCATTTGGTCCGCTCTTTCCCGCAGAGGGCTTGTTCCGGGTCATTCACTCCCGCCCCGCCTCCACCACAGCCCCCTCCCGCTCCTCCTCCAGCCGCGGCTCGAACATGCGGCGCACCTCGATCTCGCGCGCGATGTCCTCCACCTCGCGGTGGGCCGCGGCCGTGCCGCGCTCGATGAGCTCGGCGGCGCGGTGGAAGTCGAAGGGGCCGATGCCGGCGAGCCGCGGCGAGATCATGAAGTCGGGCGGATCGCCGGCCAGCCGCGAGCGGGCGATGCGGTCCTGCACGATGTTGAAAGCGTCCATCACCACCGTGGAGATGCCCGGCGCCGTCTCGTCGGGGCCGAAGAACTGGCGGCGCAGCAGCTTCATGGCGGCGCGGCCGTTCTTCTTGGGCATGCCGTTGGCCTCGATCAGCAGGGTGTCCTGCGTGCCCGCTTCGAGGAACGGCACCACCGTACCGCGGCCGCACATGTCGGCGTTGAGATTGACGGCGATGACGTAACGCGCCCCCAGCGCGCGGCACACCGACACCGGCACCGGGTTCACCAGCGCCCCGCTTCCCCCAGGGCTAAAGCTAGCCAAGCGTCGGCAGCGCTTGCTGCCCTGCAATCTGGCATAGTGCTCAGAGTCCCCCTATTGCCTCGAAACCACACCTCTCGCGACAAATGTACATAACCCCTTAACTTTGTTCGGTTCATACTTGCACTCTGGTGTGCGTCGGCTCAAGTTGCCGGACAGAACGCATGGATGATTTGGGCCGGCGGAGTCCTGAATGAAGAGGGTTCGTATATGGGTCGCGGCCGCGCTGCTGGCAGGAGCCAATAGTGCAGCCATGGCGTTCGACGTGCAGCAGGGTGCGCAGGCGCCAGCTGCCTCGCCGGAGGCCAACGCGGCCCCAGCCACTGAAGCGCCGCTCGGCGCTGATCTGTCGATGACGGAGACGAATAGCGCCCCGTCTGCTTCTGGCACGGAGGTCCGGATTCCCGGGCTCGGGAAACTGGGTGTGCTGCCCAAAATGGATTTTGGCCTGGAGTTGCTGTACGGAGCCACGGATCCGAAGCAGCCGGAAGCCACGCCCGAGCAGTCGGCGGACGGCGTCGTAGTGCGCGGGACCGTCAAGCACCGCTTCTAGAGCCTTTCCACAGGCACTCCATTTACCTCTCTCCAAGCGGGGATGTGGTTGGAGCGCCTTTGCGTATTTCGGCCTGATCCGGAACAGGCCCGAAGCTGCGGACGGGCACATGTTTTCCGGCTGGCTGGGCTGGGTCGTCCGATTCTACCGGTTCTGCATGGGGCCGAATACGCCAATGCCCGAGGGGCTGGTCGGCGACGGCCGCCTGATCTGTTGGCGCCCGATCTCCCGTAGCTGATCCATTCGCTGCCCGACGCGGGCGCAGCTCGCGGACCATTGCTGCCGTGTCATGCCGGTCCCGGAATCATAAATCTGCTCGCACTCCCGCTGGCTGTAGTCGGCCCCGGTCCGCTGGGCCGCCCGGCGCTGCGAGGCCGAGGGGCTGCCTTCGGCTTCAAGGCCCAATGGGCGGTTACGCGCGCGGCGGGCGTCGGCGGGGCTGCCGGGCCGCAAAGGCAGAACGCGGGACGGCGGGAAGTGGTCCGTCGATTCGCCAGCCTCCATGCGATTGCCTCGCCGCAGTCGCGACAACCGCTCGGGACGCCGGATCCGATTCCGCAGATTGGTGCCATCCAGGCGATCCTGCCTCAGCGGCCTGCCACCTGCCTCGGAGGAAAGTCCAGGATTGGAAGGCAGGCCGCGCTGGAAGGGGGTTGATCTGGCATCGGGGCTGTTGCCGGTTGCTCGATTGGGGCTGACGCCCGCTGCGGGCCCGGTGGCTGGCGCTCCGCCAGGTGAACTCGTCTGGCTGTGGGCCGCTCCTATACCGAGCGTCAAAGCAAGGCACGTGGCGGCGATGGTCACTGTGCGCATTGTTACCTCATTGAAGCAAGCTTGCGTACGCAACGCACCGCTCCGGCTGGTGTTCCTTTTCAAGTCAAAAGCCTGCTTCCACACCGACGGCAACGGTGGAAGGGGCGGCCGATCAGGGAGATGAACGATGAGCGCCGCGCAGGACGATGCCGAAGTCTGGTTCACGTGTGCGAACGAGCTCGGCGAAGGCTCCGTCGCCCATCCCGACCGCAATAGCCTGATCTGGTGTGATATTCTGCAACGGCAGCTTTACGAGCGCGCGTTTTCCGGTGGTGAGGCCCGCGTGCATGACCTCGATGCGATGCCGTCGGCAACGGCGCTGGTCGATGCGCGCCACATCCTGCTCGTAACCGACGTCGATCTGCGGCTGTTCGATCTCGAAACCGGATTGGGGCGGCCGCTCATGCCATTCCTCGACGATCAACCCGGTCTGCGAGGCAATGACGGACGCGTTCACCCTGGTTCCGGCGCGTTCTGGTTCGGCAGCATGGGGAAGAATGCAGAGACGGAGGCGGGCGCGATCTGGTGGTTCCGTGGTGGCGAATTGCGGATGCTGTTCGACAGGATCACCATCCCCAATGCAATCTGCTTCTCGTCCGACGACGCTTGTGCGTATTTCTCCGACAGCCACAAACAGACGGTCTGGCGGGTCGAGGTCGACCCGGCAACCGGACTGCCGACGAACGAACCTGCGATGTTTTGCCGGTTCACTCGAGGCGACGGCGCGCCGGACGGCGCCATCGTGGACGCCGACGGCATACTCTGGATTGCGGGCTGGGGCGCCTCGGCTCTCCATGCGTGGGGCCCTGACGGCAGGCAGATTCAAAAGTACAGACTGCCCGTCAGTCAGCCGACATGCCCGGCATTTTTCGGACCGGCACTGAACGAGATCGTGGTCACCTCGTCGTTTGAGCACATGAGCGCCGAGGCGCGCGCGGCTGAGCCGTTTGCAGGATCCGTGGTAAAGCTGCGCCGTAACGTGCGCGGGATACGGGAGCCACACGTGAAGATCGCCGCCTGAGTTGCGGCGCGGACGTGTCAGCGGCCGCTTCGCGCCCCGCACGCCTGCCTGCAAATCAGGAAACGGCCTCGGCCTCAAGAAGCTTAGCCCTTGGCTGGTCGGGCTCGTTCGGCTCCGTGAACCCGCCTTCTGCGACGAGCCGCGCGAAAAGCCCGCCCTTGTGGACCAGCTCCTTGAACGTACCGCGCTCGACGATGCGGCCCTGATCGAAGACGAGGATCTGGTCGGCGTTGGCGACGGTCGACAAGCGGTGGGCAATGATGAAGGTCGTGCGTCCGCGACGAACCGCATCGAGAGCGCGCTTGATCTTGCCTTCCGTCTCCGTGTCGAGCGCGCTGGTCGCCTCGTCGAGGATCAAAATCGGCGCCTGCTTCAGGATGGCCCGCGCGATCGCAATGCGCTGGCGCTCGCCGCCGGACAAGGCAGCGCCCCGCTCGCCAGCGAGAGTGTTGTAGCCGTGCGGTTTGCGCATGATGAACGCATGGGCCTCTGCGAGCCGCGCCGCCTCCTCGACCTCGGCATCCGTCGCAGTCGGGCGGCCGATGCGGATGTTCTCGGCGATGCTGCGATTGAACAGGCCCGCATCCTGGAAGACGACGGCCATCCCCCGGCGCAGCGACTCGAGCGTGATGTCGCGGATGTCGTGCCCATCGACCAGTATGCGGCCTGCCTCGGGATCCCGCAGGCGCTGCAGCATCGCAAGCGTCGTCGTCTTGCCGGAGCCGGTGGGCCCCACGAGAGCGATGGTCTCGCCCGGCCGCGCCTCCAGGTTCAGGTCGAAGACGCCCTGATGGTTGTTGCCGTATCGGAAGGTGACGTTCTCGTAGCGTACCGCTCCGGTGATGTTCTGAAGGGGCTTGGCGTCGGGCCGCTCGACGATGGCGACGGTCGTGTCAAGGAGGTCGAAGAACGATTTGAGCGTCGGCGCCTGCATGAAGATGCGTGCCACGAAGCCCGAGAGCTGATCGAGCTTTCCGATCAGCAGGCTGGCGAATGCGACGAAGCTGACGATCTCGCCGACCGAGATTTCACCGCGGTTCGCCAGAAATGCGCCTACGGAAAAGATCGAGACCATGGTGACCGTCGAGGCGGCCCGTGTGAGAATGTTGAGCAGGCCCCACCACGTCAGCACGGGGTACTGGGCCGCAAGAAGCTGTCGCATGAGATCGCGCAGGGCGGCAGCTTCGGCCGTGAGGCGACCGTAGCTCTGCACGACGGGAATGTTGCCGATGACGTCTCCGACCCGGCCAAAAACGTCCATATAGTAGCGCTCGACAGCGGCCTGCCCGTCCGAGGTGCGGTGGACCACCATCACGTTCAACACCGTGTAGATGACCGCCAGCACGGCGAGCAGGCTGGCAAGCCGCCAGTCCATGTAGATGGCTGTCGGGATGAGCAGCAGGATGCTGACCATGGCCGATAGCTGCTCGCGCATGAAAGTCAGCCAAGTGGCAAACAGGGCATCCGCACCTGCAAGGATGGTCCGCACCGTGGCCCCAGTCCCGCGCTCGGACAGGTAGCTGATCGGCAGTGTCAGTGTACGCTCGAAGGCCCCGCTCATGGCGGCAAGGCGCTGCCGGTGAGCCAAGCGGTCGGCTGCAACGGCGACGAGCACGCCCGCAGTAATGCCGAAGAGACCGAGCGCGGCCCAGAGCATGATCAGTGGAAACACCGCGGTGCTTTGGGACAGCCCGTCGACCACCTTGCCGAACAGGACAGGCTCGGCGAGCGCGACAAGGCCGACACCGATATTGGCGAGAATGAGCGAGAAGGCGAGCCAGCGCTCAGACATGAGCTGGCCGATGGCGCGCGAATAAACCGAGACGAGCTTCATGGCATCAGGTCGTGATCATGGCCAGCACACATCCGTGCTCGGGCCCTTGCGTCACATCCGGTCCAGGATCTCGCGCATCGCGCCGGCGAGCGGCCGGAACACAAATCTCAAGGTATGGCGGCCTGATGGCACCTCCACTGCGCGAAACAGGACGTTGGCTCGCTTCAATGTCACAGGCATCCCGTCGACCTCGGCGAACCACCAGGGGTGCCAGACATCGTTGAGCACGACCCAGCCGCCATCGGGGCTGTCGGCTTCTATGACGACCTCGGTGTTCTCGTACCGGACGATTCGGGCCTTGCCGGGTCGGTGCGCGGGAGAGACTAGAGCGTTCTCCAGCACGACTGTCGTCGCTAGATCGTCCGTTGGCCATTTTCCGCTCGCGAGCATCGCTTCGAAATCGCCTTCTACTGCCTCGTGAGCGAAAAGAACTCGCGGCAGGGCCCGCGGGTTCTCGTAAATGTATGCGTCCGATGTGCGCGCAATGAGCTTCAGGTCATCCGGTGCCAAGTTCTTGTCGATCTTTTCGATCGGCACGCCTGTCGCGATGAACCGGAGTCCAAGCAAATCAGCGAGCTGCGAGCGGTATGAGGGAAAAAGCGGCGTGAATTTCCGCTGGTCGGGCAGGCCGACCGTATCCCCGGCTCCCGTGGCCTTTGAGTAGAGCCCGAGGCGGACAGGGTTGTAACCCAGCGTGTGTTCGAGACGGTGCGTCAGGGTCGAGCCGGGCCAATGGAAGCCGACCCCCGCGATCTCCACGCGCGGACGGGAAACTTCGTCGGAGGCCTCGCTCACCTTTCGCTGCAGCAGGCGGATCGTCTCGTTCCCCGTGTCCGGCTCCAGGAATTCGAGCTCGGCGGGCGGCATTGCGGTCGCGCCGTTCGGTCCGTTGTTGACGGCGAGATCCGCGGTCGCAAAGGCCACCAGCAAGCCTGTCATGAGCATCGGCCGCGCGGGCCACCATTTGCCGACGGCGAAGAGGATCACAGCCCCGATCCCGAAAGATGCTGCGGCCCGCAGCATTGGAGCGGTCGCGGCTTCGAGGTGGTCGAAGCTCAGGGCAAGCACCAGGCCGAGAGCGAAAAGCAGGAGAACGACCCCGGCTTCCAGCCACCGGCGCCAGGCTGCGACTTGCGGCAGCGTTCCGCTGAGCATCCGGTGTGCGACGTAGCCTGCCAGCAGGGCGCCGAGACCGCCGACGAGAAAAAGCGCATCCGCGGGACGGCGGTAGAGCGAAACCCCGGGGAGGATGTCGTAGGCGAGGCGGAAAACCGGCGTGTACCATCCGAGCGCGTAGAGCAGAACGAGAAGCGCCGAGATGCTGAAGAAGCGGGTATCGCGAGACCACAGCACGCCGCGGCAAATTCCGATCACGAGCAGGATCAGTGGGATCGCGCCGAGGTAGAGTTGCCCGACGTTCTGCGCGATGAACAGGTCCGTGCCCGTCCAGGTGTAGCTTGGGGGCCCCCAGTAGACCTCCATCTCTCCGGCGGCGCCGAACAGGTCCGGTATGGCGGCTGTGAGGAGCAGGGCCGGGTGAAGCGAGCCGCGTCCTGCTCCGATGAAATCGATCTCGGGCCGGTTGGACTGGCCGGCCAGCAGCGCGGTGAGTGTGATCGGAATGGCCGCGACGAGCAGCGAGGAAACGGCGGCGCAGGCGAGCGGCTTGATGCTGGCCTTCGCGGCAGCGACCGGCGATGCTGCCGTGAGCCAGTGCCAAACCACGTATCCGGCCAACAGGTATAAAGAGAGGAGCGCCACCTGATCGCGGCCAAGCGCGATGAAAGCGGCGAAGAGACCTGCGGCGGTGCCGTAGACAGGGCTCGAGCGCTCAAGCGCGCGCCGCAGGAAGAACAGCGCTAATGGCAGGTAGACCATGCTCAGGACCTGGCCGAAGTGCTGGATGCGCCAGGCCATCACACCGCCGAACTGAAAAGCGAGCGCAGCGACGAGTACCGCTGCCCAATGCCAGCCGAGATCACGGCAGAGCAGGACCACGCCGAAGCCGCCAAAAAGCACGGAGAGCAGCACCGTTGCGTCCACTGCCCAGTTGCCCGGCGCCGGATCGATCAGCGCCAGAAGCAGCATCGGCGGCGAGAACATCATCGATTGCGGATCGGCGATCTGGGGGTGTCCCGCGAATGCGTAGGGCGTCCAGAAAGGGAGCTCGCCGCGGGCAATGCTTGCGGCCAGGAACTGGACCTGCGGCTGGAATTGTGCCTTGGCATCCCAGGGGATCGTCACCGCTCCCGACAGCCAAGGCCAACAAAAGGCCAGCCAGCTCGACAGCATGAGGGCAACGATCGCAGCCAGCGAACGGTCGAGGGGTTGCGCCACGGCCGATTGCATCACCCTCTCCGACGCGCTCACAGGTCCATGCTCCGATCCTCTGATCTCCAACCGTTGCATGCTATTATGGCGCGCTAGTGCCGGGCGTCAGAGTTGCCTCGAGCGGAAACGAATGGGACGTTGGCGCGGATCCGGGCGGAGAGCCAGACCAGGATGATCATGGGCGGAAGGCTAGATGCGACGGCCGAGGACCCTTGCGGTCCCATTCGCGATGCCGATCCGAACCGCCCGTTCGTCGTAGCCCAGCTCGGGCAGTCCCTGGACGGCCGCGTCGCCACCGTCACCGGCGAAAGCCGGTGGATCAACCGGGACGCCGCGCTCGACCACCTGCATCGGCTGAGGGCTTGCGTCGACGCCGTGGTCGTCGGCATCGGCACCGTGCTGGCCGACGATCCGATGCTCAACGTCCGCCGGGTCCCCGGAACGCATCCGGCGCGCGTCATCATCGACCCGAACAAGCGGCTGCCGGCCGGCGCGCAGTGCCTGGCGTCGGACGGAGCGCGGCGAATTGTCATCCGGACCAGCAACTCAGGTGCCGTCGCCGGGGCCGAAGTAATCTGCCTGAAGGCGACGGGTGGGGTCATCGATCCGAAGGCCATTGTCGAGGCGTTGTTCGAGCAGGGGCTGAGACGGCTGCTGATTGAGGGCGGAGCGCGCACGGTCTCGAGCTTCATCGATGCCGACGTCGTGGACCGCCTCCACATCCTCGTCGCGCCTATGATCATCGGGTCGGGCCGGACGGGCCTCACGCTTGAGCCCATCAGCCGGTTGAGCGATGCGCGGCGCCCCGCAACCCGGGTTCACCTGCTCGAGGACGGTGACGTCCTGTTCGACTGCGACCTGCGATCCGACGGTAGGAGGACAGCATGAACGAGCAGATTGATGCCAAGAGCGGGGCGGTGGAGGCCTACAGCGCGCCCGCGCGCTTCTTTCACTGGCTTACGGTGGCGCTCGTCGCGATCATGGTTCCCGTCGGCCTCACGATGAACTATCGCGGCAATACGCTCAACATCTGGGATGACGTCACCAACCACCTTTACAGCACGCACAAGCTCGTCGGCTTCCTGCTGCTGTGGGTGGTGGTGGTCCGCATCGGGTACCGCCTCTGGCACGGCGCGCCGCCCCCTGAGCCGACGTTGGAACCGTGGCAGCGCTACGGTTCGGCAGTGGTGCACTATTCTCTTTATGCGCTCATCCTGATCATGCCGATCCTCGGCTGGCTTGGCGTTTCGCTCTTTCCAGCGCTCGAAGTTTTCGGGGCGTTCTCGCTGCCGGCGTTGGCCGAGCCCGATCAGGAGCTCTCAAAGCAAGTGCTTTCGGCCCACAAGGCGGTCGCCTTCCTGCTGATCGCACTCATTCTCGGTCACGCGGGAATGGCGCTGTTTCATCATTTCGTCCGAAAGGACAACGTCCTCTGGCGGATGCTGACGAGCGTCGGCCGCCGCTAATCGCCTTCCGGCAGGGCGAGCAGGTCCTCGTGACCGATGATCGTCACGGCAGATGGCGCGCCTTGCCGGTGCGCCAGCCAGTTGTCGATGGTGTGATCCGGCACGAGGCTGGTTTCGCGGACGGCTGCGGCCCAGCCCTTCTCCAACTCGCTGCGCAAGGGCACGCGGATGTTGTCGAGCACCCACGGACTTTTGCCCCTTCGGACCTTGTATCCGTGCCGGCGGAAGGCATTGGCCAGGACGTCCGTCGCCGCCGGTCCGGCTGCCGGGCCGAACCCTTTGTCGGTCTGCTGGTGCCTGTTGAACGCTTCCCGCATGGGCCGATCGGCAGGGTGCTCCGGCAGGAAGGCGGCGATGCCGTCGTAGGTCAGCACAGTGTAGAAGGCACAACCCATAGCAGCGATTTCGGACGCCATCGCTTCGATGAACGGCGCTGAGACCAGGTCGAACAGGGCCGAGGCGGTGACGAGGTCTGCATCGTGGAGAAGAGATCGCCAGTCGGTACTGGAGAGGTCTACCTGCGTGCAGGCCAGATCGATCTTGCCGAATGAACCGGTCGTGCTCCTTTTCGCGGCGGCGAGCAGAACGGGGTCGTTGTCCACGAGCAGCCATTGCTGGCGCGCCCCGAGCGCTGGCGCCAGGCTGCGCAAATTGGAGCCCGTTCCACACCCCAAGTCGACGACTTTGACCAGTTCCCGGCCCGCAAACGCTCGTACGCAAGCGGCGCGCACCTCGGCGTTGATCGCGGCGTGATCGGCGGGTTCGCGAAGGGCGAGCCAGTCCGGCGAAAATCCGCTCATGCCGAGACCCTTCGGATCAAATCCGCGATACGTCGTGCAGTTTGCTCCCATGTTGGAAGGTGCTGAGCGGCCTCCCATGACGCATCGGCCAATCGGCGCCGCAGATCACGGTCAGCGATCACCTGTCGTAAGGCCTCCGTCAATGGGCCCACGGCACCCGGCGGCACCTTGATGGCCGCGCCATCGGGCACGGTCTCGGCCGCAGCGCCCCCGGTGGTGCAGACGATCGGCAGGCCGCGTGCCATCGCCTCCGTCAAAACCATGCCGAACCCTTCGAACAGGCTCGGCAGCACGAAGACATCGGCTGCCGCGTAGGCCGATGCGATCTGCTGGCGATTGAGGGCGCCTGTCAGCGCGATGCGATCTTCGAGGCCGAGCCGTGCGATGGCGGATTTCAGTTCTGCCACTGCAATTGGATCGCGATCCAAAGGCCCGGCGATCGTCAGGCGCCAGTCGAGGCCCGCCAGCGGCGCCAGCGCCGTGACAAGTGTTGGAAAAGCCTTTCTCGGCGTGACCGAGCCGACGCTCAGCAGCTGGAGCGGCTCGCCGGTCCCGTGCGCCCGCTCGGCTGGCTCAGTCCCCGGCTGGGCGATTGTGATTTTCCTCTCTGGAACAGCGAATTTGTCGACCAGCAGCCGCTTCGTGAATGGGCTCGTGACGAGAACGGCCTTTGCGAAGGTGAGCGCCTTCCGCTCCAGCTCAACGAGCTGGCGTGCCCGCTCCTCTGAAAGGCCAGGCTCATAGCCCAGCGGATGATGGACGAGCGCGATGATCCTCTGCCGGGTGCCGGCGATCGCTTCTGCCGGCATGGCGCCGAACGCGAGCCCGTCGATAATGAGAACGGTGTCAGGTGAAAGACCCGCGAACAGGCGCGTGGTCTCCGCCAGCTCGTGCGGAGTCGGATCCGGATAGCCGGCGGGCAGAGGGAGATGCCGGGCGCGGATGCCGTGCTCCGGCAGCCGCGCCAGCACCTCGCGGTCGTACGCGTAGCCGCCCGTCGGCGTCGCGATGTCGCCGGGTATGGCGAACGCCACATCAATCACCGACGGGCCCCTCGAACGAGGCGCGCGCCAGATCCGTCTCGTGCAGGGTGACGCGAATCCGGGCGAGGCTCTTGCCATCCTCTCCCAACGCACCCTCACGCGCAGCCTTCGCCATGGCCTCGAAAATATACCCGCACAGAAACTCCGTCGTCGTCAGCTTGCCCTTGAACTGGGGCAGCTCGTCGAGATTTTGGTACGCAAGCGGCTTCAGCACATCGTCCAGCGCGCTCAGAGCTGCGCCGATATCGACCACGACATTGTGCCGGGTCAGCTTCTCGCGGAAGAAGGCGACGTCGACCACGTAAGTGGCGCCATGCATCTTTTGCGCCGGACCGAAGATCGGATCGGGAAGGCTATGGGCGATCATGATGCGGCCGCGCACCTCGACGGCGTACATGGCATTCCTTTCAGGTCAGACGGCAGCGGAATAGCGGATGACAGGCGCCAGCCCGGGCGCGTTCGCAGCAAGCACCTTCGGCAGCCGCGCTGGCGCCTCGGTAAAGTCGATTTCATCGGTGATGAGCGCATCGAGGCACGGGTCTTGCAGGAGAGACAGGGCGGCTTCAAGGCGACGCCGCCGCGTCCACCGCGGCCGGTGTGTCGGGGCGACCTCAGTCACCTGTGACGATATCAATCTCAGACGACGGCTATGGAAGGCGCAGCCGAGCGGCACCGGGATGCAGCCCTCGCCGTACCAGCTCATCTCGACGATGGTGCCTTCGAGCCCAGCCGCGCCGATCGCCGTGGACAGCCCTTCGGCCGTGGCGCTCGTGTGAAAGACCACGTCCGCATCCCGCGGGGCTTGTGAAGGAACGGCGAAGCCCACGCCGAGCTGCCTGGCAATCGGATCGCGCTCCGGCATGACATCGACCAGCGTCACCTCCGTGCCCGGCATCTTCGCCGCGAGAAAGGCTGTCAGCAATCCGATGACGCCGCCGCCTACGACGACGATCCGGTCGCCCGGTCCGCAATTCGCGTCCCAGAGCGCATTGAGCGCCGTTTCCATATTGGCGGCGAGGGTAGCGCGTTTCGGCGGGATCGCGTCCGGCACGACTGCCACCAGAGATGCGGGCGCAACGAAAAAATCCTGATGCGGGTGCAACACAAAAACCGTGCGACCACGGAGCTCTTTTGGGCCGGCCTCGACAACGCCGGCCGCGCAATAACCATATTTGACAGGGAAGGGAAAGGCGCCGCGTTGAAAAGGCGCGCGCATGCGTTCCCCCTCGCTAAGAGGGACAGCTCCGGACAAAATGAGGCGTTCCGTGCCGCGACTAACCCCACTGAACAAGGTGCGGACAAGAACTTCCTCGCGGGTCGGCTCGGGCAGTGGCTCGGCTCGCAGCTCCACCTTCCCCTTGTCGACATACCAAAGGGCGGAGGCGGAGCGGGTTCTTCCTGCTGCCGCATTTTTCATTTCGAAAGACCCTGCAGTCGACGGCCGACGAGAGCTGTCATCGAGGTAGTGCGCCATGAGCGAGCACCACGTGCTGTTGACGCCGATGCCGGCGTTGGACAACCGGACCGTGCTTACTACGCCGACCGGTACGCAGTCCATCGAGGACCTGCGCCGACGTCGGCTCGTCGTGACAGTTCTTAACGTCTCGACGTATCTGCTTCTGATGTGGGGCATTTCTCTGGTGCTCGCTGCCGGAGGATGGACCTCGATCGACACGATTCTGTTCCTGGCGTTCGCAATCGGATCGCCCTGGACGGTGCTGGGTTTCTGGAATTCGGTGATCGGGCTTTGGTTGCTTCATGGCGTCCGGGACCCGATGGAACGGGTGGCGCCGTTCGCAAAGGCCGGCGACCGGAATACGCCGATCTCGATCCGCACCGCCGTTCTGATGACGCTGCGAAACGAGGATCCTGCCCGCGCCTTCCTGCGGCTCAAGACGGTAAAGCAGAGCCTCGATGCGACCGGCTGGGGCGACCAGTTCACCTATTTCATATTGAGCGACACGAGCGATCCATCCGTTGCAGTGGCGGAGGAAGAGGCGGCCCAGTCGTGGCGCCGCTCCCTGCCGGACCCAGAGCGGGTGATCTATCGACGGCGCGCGGAAAACACGGGCTACAAGGCAGGCAACCTGCGAGACTTCTGCGAGCGCTGGGGGCGCGATTTCGAGCTGATGCTGCCGCTCGATGCCGACAGCCTGATGTCGGGCGAGACCATCGTCCGGATGGTGCGCATCATGCAGGCCCATCCCCAGCTCGGCATCCTCCAGAGCCTCGTGGTCGGAATGCCCTCTGCCAGCGCCTTTGCCCGGATATTCCAGTTCGGCATGCGCCATGGCATGCGCTCCTACACGATGGGACAGGCGTGGTGGGCCGGCGACTGCGGGCCGTTCTGGGGACACAATGCCCTTGTCCGCATCACGCCGTTCGCGCGGCAATGCCATCTGCCTATCCTGCCGGGAAAACCGCCGCTCGGCGGGCACGTGATGTCCCACGACCAGGTCGAAGCGACACTGATGCGGCGGGCCGGCTACGAGGTCCGCGTGCTGCCGGAAGAGTGCGGCTCCTGGGAGGAGAACCCGCCGACGATGCTGGAGTTCATGCGGCGGGATGTGCGCTGGTGCCAGGGCAACATGCAGTACATGAAGCTGCTCGACATGCCGGGCCTGCTGCCGATGAGCCGGTTCCAGCTCACCTGGGCGATACTGATGTTCATCGGCATTCCGGCCTGGACGCTGATGATCGCCCTGTTGCCGCTGGTGGCCTGGGAAGCTCAATCCGTTCCGGACTACCCGGCGAGCCTGGCCGCCGGCCTCTATGTGCTCTTCTTCACGATGTACATGAGCCCGAAGATCGCCGGGCTGGCCGATGCGGTGCTGACGCCCGGCGGCGTGGCTCGATACGGGGGCCGGCTGCGGTTTGCGGCAAGTGCGGTGATCGAGCTCGTGTTCTCGTTCCTGCTCGGTGCCGTCTCGACCATTCGCACGACCATCTTCATGATCGGGCTGATGTTCGGGAAGTCGGTCAATTGGGGCGGGCAGACGCGTGACGCTCACGGCATCTCGTGGCGGCTGGCCTGGTCCAATCTCTGGCCGCAAGTGGTCTTCGGTACACTCGTGTGCGGCGCGCTGGCGGCAATCTCCCCTGCCACGTTGATCTGGAGCCTGCCGCTCACCGCCGGCTATCTGCTGGCGGTGCCGTTCGGCGTACTGACGGCAAACCCCGCGCTGGGACGATTGCTCAAGGCGACCGGTATTTGCGGCATTCCCGAGGATTTCGCGCCGCCGCCGGAAATCCAAGCTGTACAGAATTGGCACGCATGACCATCGCGGATGAACGTCTCACTGCGCTGAAGCGCGATCCGCGGCTCGCGAGTTTGAAGAGATCGCTCGAGATCTACTACGGCGATTCAGCGCGGAACGCGGCCATGGAGGCGCTCTATGGCAGGTTCGTCGGTCACGGCGATCTCGCCTTCGATGTCGGCAGTCACGTGGGCGACCGCATCGGGGCCTTCCGGCGCCTCGGAGCGCGCGTCGTGGCGGTCGAGCCGCAGCCCGACTGCGGGTATGTCATGCGATCCCTTTACGGTGACGATCCCGGCGTCACGCTGGTGGAGGCGGCCTGCGGGCGGGAGCCCGGGCGCACCCTTCTGCACGTCAACACGGCAAATCCCACCGTCACGACAGCCTCGGCGGATTTCATCGCCGCGGCAGAAGGTGCGGGCGGATGGGAGGGCCAGGTCTGGGACCGGCAAGTCGAGGTCGAGGTCACCAGCCTCGACGACCTCGCCCGCACGTTCGGTCGGCCGCAATTCGTCAAGATCGACGTCGAAGGTTACGAAGCCGAGGTGCTGGCGGGCCTCAGCTCCGCTCTTCCTGCGCTTTCGTTCGAGTTCACCACCATTCAGCGCGATGTCGCGCTACGCTGCACCGATCGGCTGCTGGACCTGGGGCCGTATCGGTTCAATGCTGCACTGGGCGAGATGCACGTGCTGCAGTTCGACGAATGGGTCGGCGGCCAACAGATCAAGACCTTCATCGAATCGCTTCCACACGAGGCCAACTCTGGCGACATATATGCATTACGTTCCTGACCGCCGGCGGGCGTTTGCGCTTGTCTTGGCCGCAATCCTCGCAACCGCCACCAGCCCCGCAATATCCCAGCCGCCCAATGCTGTCCGTCAGGAGCCGGTGCCTGTCGAGGTCACTAACGGCAGCGAGCCGGTGCTCTGTGCCGAGAAGGACAACGTCAGCATCGCGTTCACATCGCCTCGGGTGCGCAGCTTCCGGATCGAGGCAGCGCACCCGGTCTACATGTCGAACCTGCAGCGCGACAGCTTCGAGCCCGACTGGACGGACTGCGACATGTCCGGCGATCCGGTATTTGCGGCACCGGTTCCGCCGCGCCGGGTGACGATCTACGAGGAGATCGATTTCTGGCTGGTCGGGCTGACCTTCCCGACGTTCTGGCGGCCGGCGACGGCCACTGTTCGGGTGGGGGATCGCGTCGAGCACGGAATCCACCTCTTACAGCTCTGGATGATCCGGCCAATGGGCGGCGAGGAGGTCCTCGTCGTCTATCCGCAGGACGGCTACTGGCGCATTCGCCCGAAAACGCCTTCGGGCCTGGACACGACCGTGTTCGGCTCCTCCTTCCTGATTGGTCCGGTGGAGGATGAGGGCCGGCCAGTGGTGCGCCTCGAGGAGCTCGCGTTCGACCCGGAGACAAAGACCTTTACGCTCACGTTCGAGCGGGGAGGCTCGGCAACGGTCCAGATCGTCGAAACGGATCAGAACCGGCACGCGCTGCACGTCGTTTTCGACAAGCCGATCGAAGGTCGGCCGTTCGCCGCGATGCGCTCGATGTACGTCACCGAGTTCAACAACGACGCGGCGCGCATCGCCCTGCGTGAGCCGGGCGCGAAAGGTTGGCGCGAGGAGCCGATCATGTCCTTCGACAGGGCGATGGCGACCGACATCTGGCTCGGCCGGCTGACGCCTTCGCGTCACAATACCAGCTCACCCGACATGATCTTCAACAGCTTCTCCGAAACGACGAAACCGCGCCTTCGCCGCAACGAGCCACCGCCCGAGGTCGAACCGAGGAAGTAGGAAGGCAGCAATCTGCCTGCCTCGCAGCTGCGGGGCGGCAGACGGCTTCCGCAGCCGTCGCCGCCCTTCTTCCACGATGCGCTTGGTCAGTCGACCCGAGGAGATGTCTTGCTTTCCGGGGTCACGTCGAGCAGTCGCGCGCGACCCAGGATCTCGACCGTCTTCTTGCAGTCCTTCATGCAAGGGTCCTTGTTCCAGAATTGCTTCTCCGCGGTTTCGCGGTCGTCGTCATAGAAGTTGCCGGCGTTCGGCATTTTGACGGACGGGAGGTTCGCCTGATTCAACTCGAATTCCGGATCCTTCGTGATGTCGTTGAGGTAGAGGATGTAGGCGGTGAGCGCATAAATCTCGTCGGGCGACAGCGACTGGGCGTTACCGAACGGCATCGCCCGTCGGATATAGTCGAAAATTGTCGTTGCATAAGGCCAGAACGAGCCGACGGTCTTGTCCGGGCGATCGTTCTTGAGCGAGTCGCGCCCGCCGGCCAGGGCTGGCCAGCGGTCGATGCCCTCGCCAAACTCGCCGTGACAGACCGCGCAGTAGGTTTGGAAGATCTCTTCTCCTTCGGCCACGGTTCCCTTGCCCGCGGGCAATCCCTGGCCATCAGGGCGCACGTCGATGTCCCAGCCCGCGATCTCTTCGGGCGTCGCCTCTCGCCCCAGCCCGAATTTGCCGCCGAACGCGGGTGACGCGGCAGCCGCGGCCAAGGTCAGCGCGATGAAAAGACTAGGTAATTTCGACATTCTCGGTAACTCCATCGGCGCGCACGAGCCAGGTCTGGATGCCGTTGTTGTGGTAAATGGAGTTCACGCCCCGCACCTTGCGAAGCTCGGCCTTGGTCGGTTGCACGTAGCCTGTCGAATCCATGGCCCGCGACTGGATCAGCAGCTCCTCGCCCTGCCAGTCGAACTCCACGTAGAAGCGGGTCAGCGAGGCCTCGAGAACGGGGCCGTCGATGCGCGCGGTGCGCCAGTTGCGGCCGCCGTCGAGTGACACGTCCACTCGGGCGATGGTGCCGCGGCCCGACCAAGCCAGGCCGGAAAGCACGTTGTAACCCTTGTGGATCAGCGGCGCCTGTGGACTGGGGTTGGTCACGACGGACTTGGCATCCATGAAGTACGTGAAGCGGCGCGAGAGACCGTCCGCCAGCAGGTCGGTGTATTTCGATGTCTCCTCGCGGGTATGCCAGGGCTGGTCGCCGACCTCGATGCGGCGCAGCCATTTGACCCAGAGGTTGCCCTCCCAGCCGGGAACGACGGCCCGCAGCGGATAGCCCTGCTCCTCCCGCAGCGCCTCGCCATTCATTTTGAAGGCGATCAGGGTGTCTTTGAGCGCCTTCTCGATCGGCAGCGATCGCGTCATGCCGGCGCTGTCGGCACCCTCCAGCAGCAGCCACTTGGCATTCGGCTTGAGTCCGGCCTCCTCCAGAAGAAGCTTCAGCGGCACGCCAGTGTACATGACGTTGTGCACCATGCCGTGTGTATACTGGCAACCGTTGAGCTGGGCTCCGCGCCATTCCATGCCCGAGTTGGCCGCGCACTCGAGGAAGTGGATGCGGTTCACGCGCGGAAAGCGCTTGATGTCCTCCATCGAGAAGATGAGCGGCTTGTCTACGAGCCCGTGGATCATCAGGCGGTGCTCGAGCGGGTTGATCTCGGCAACGCCCCCGTGATGGCGCTCGAAGCACAGTCCGTTCGGCGTGATGATGCCGTCAAGCTCGTGAAGCGGCGTGAAATTCACCGAGCTTTCGCGCGAGCCGGTGAGCCACTTCACATCGCGACGGACGACATGCGCCTCGAACTTGGAGGGCATGCCATAGGGACGCGCATCGACACCGTCTCCCAGGACTTTCGACCATTCGGGAACATTGGGTGGCAAATTTTCGGGATTGCCTGCGATCGAGCCGGTAACGTCTTGCGCATAGGCCCTACGAGCGCCGGCCGCACCGATACCGGCCGCGGCAGCGGTCGCGATGAGCTGACGCCTGTTGAGGCGCAGGCTCCGCAAACCTGTTCCAGTTGTTTCCTCCGTCATGTGACAGCTCCTTGTGGATACAGCGCTCACGCCCCAACCACTTTGACGCTGGCGTTTGGCTTCAGATCGATGACCTTCCGTGCAGAGACATGCCTGGAGACCACGTCCCAGATCGGTGGTCCCTCGGTCCCCTCGTTCACGCTCGCCCAGCCTGCAACCACGTACTCGCGAGCCGCCTCGATCGGCTCCCCGGTCCTGAGCAGCGTGAGATCCGAAATGCGGCTTCCCATGCTGGCGCCGATGTCGATCGTGAAAGCCAGTCCGCCGGTACGGACCATGTCGCCGCCCTGCTGGTAATACGGGTCGGGGTTGAAGATGTTGTCCGCGACATCCTCCAGCACCTCCTTGAGGCGGGCGCCCGTCATCGTCGTGCGGTAGCAGGCCGGGTAGGTGAGGGCACAGGCATTGGTCACATCCTCGAATGTGATGTCCTGGCCGGGCAGCAAGCTTGCACCCCAGCGTATGCCCGGTGAGAGGGCGATCTCGGCATCCCGTTCGGCCAGCATCGCCTCGCAAAAGAGATCGTCGAGCGTGCCGGCGAAGGTCCCGCGCCGGTAGAGCAAGCCATTCGTCCGCCCGAGGACGCGAGCGAGATCCTCGGCGAACGGGGCACGGTGCTTTGAAATCAAAGCAGCCATTTCCGGATCAGGCTTGATCACGTCGGAGAAAATCGGGATCAGCTTGAAACGGAAATCTTTGACCTCCTTTCCCCGAACATCGAGATCGAGCCGCGCCACGAACTTGCCGTGCGAGCCGGAGGCGATGAGCAGCGTGCGGCCGACCTTGACCACCTCGGGCAACGCGTCGTGCGTGTGAGACGTCAGGATGACGTCGACGCCGTCGAGCTTACTGGCGAGTTTGCGGTCGAGGTCGAAGCCATTGTGCGACAGCAGAACGACGAGATCGGCGCCATCGGCCCGCGCAGCATCGATCTGCTCCTGCAGGTCCGAATCCCGGATGCCGAAAGTCCATTTCGGGATCATCCAGCGCGGGTTGGCAATGGGCGTGAAGGGAAACGCCTGGCCGACGACGGCGATATTTATGCCGCCCCGTTCGAACAGGCTGTAGGCTTCGAATACCGAGTCCTCGAAATCGGTATCGCGGACGTTCTGCGCCAATAAAGGAAACTCGAGCTTTTCCGTGATCTCCCTGACCCGGTCTTCGCCAAGCGTGAATTCCCAGTGGGCCGTCGTCGCATCGGGCGCGATGAGGCTCATGGCGTCGACCATGTCTTGCCCTTGTGTTTTCAGCGACGTCCAGCTTCCGGTCAGCGTATCGCCGCCATCGAGGACCAGCGTGCGATCCGGCCGCTCCGCGCGGATCGCCTTGATGACCGTCGCGATGCGATCGAGGCCGCCCATGCGGCCGTACTTGCGGGCAAGCTCTACGAAATCCTCGGCGCTGAAGGCGTAGGCCTCGGGAGAGCCGGGGGCAAGCCCGAACTCCTTCAGGAGGTCGTCGCCGGTAAGGTGGGGAACGCGCCCCCTTGCCTCGCCCACTCCGAAGTTCTCCGACGGCTCCCGGAACCAGACCGGGACGAGCTGCGCGTGCAGATCCGCCATGTGGACGAGCGTGACGTTGCCGAGCTCTCTGAAGCCCAACAGTGCGTCCTGGCTCAGCTTGCCCTGGGCGAGGGCACGGGCCAGGGAGCCCATGGAGCCACCAATCGACGCCGATGCGATCAGCGCCGCCTGCACGAGCTCGCGCCTCGAGATCATGCCGCTACCTCATTGTATGTGTTCGAGGAAGAGCTCGGTCAGGCGACCGTTACTTTCTGCTCGTGCTTGAAGATGGTGCCGTCGTCGTCGAGCCACGTGAACTCGAACGTCCCCGTCTCCGGAACCCTGACCGAAAAGGCAAGATACGGGTTCGCCGAAATCGCGGGATGCCAATCGCTGTGAAAAATTTCCTTGCCGTTGAACTTGGCCGTGAACATCTTGATGATCTTGCGCGGGATCGGCTTGCCTTGAGCGTCCTTGCGCTGACCGCTTTCCATTTCGTGCGAGATCAGCGTTTTCACTTCTATGACCTCGCCGGCTTTGGCCTTGCGCGGCATACGAACGCGGGGTGTAGATTTTACCATGATGTTTCCTCCGAATTCTCGCGATCGAGCTCTAGCCGCCGCATCCGCCGATAGTGACTTTCACTTCCTGCTTTGCGGAATGGAGAGTGCCGTCGGCCATCTCGGCAACCGCAACGACATTCTGCGTCCCGGCGAGGCGGATGCGAAATTGCGCAGCAGCCTTCGGCATCAAAGGCGTGAAGTAGAAGGACGCGACGCCGGGGTTCGGATTTCCGTCCGCGAATATGTGAACCGCCTTGACGTAATCGTTCTCGGTCATCTGGCTTTCCACCTCGAACTTGAGCGGAACGACCTGACCGTTCTCAGCGATGCTCGGAAGCTCGAGCTTGATCTTTCCTTCGGTGCGGGGCTTGTCGCCGTAGAGCTTCTTGAGCTCGGCCTCCACCTGCTCCGGTTTCGCCATTGTCAGCCGTGGCGCCATCACCAGGGCAGCCGCGGCGGCCCCCACCGCGATCAGCATGCTGCGACGGCTGAGCGCGCTGCAAGATTGTTCCATGGACTTCCTCCTGATCAGAATGCACGTGCTGCCCGCACCGAGCATCTTGTCACACTATGATATCAAAATGTAAAGTGCTCAAGAGCTGTTGCGTACCATCTCACGATCCTGTCATTCGGATTCAATCCGGCATCAGCCTTCAGGGAGGAAAAATGAAACCGGTCAGAATAAGAGACTTCGTGCCCCTTTTGGCGCCGCTCCTGCTCATGCTGGCAGCCGCACCAGGCCTTGCTCAGGAAACAGTCGACAGCGAAAAGGCGATCGAGCAGTACCGCCAGATGCTCAAGGAGGACCCTTGGAGCAACCCGGCGATGCTCGATGTCGATCGCGGCGAACAGCTCTGGAAAACGCCACGTGGACCGAAGAACGTTTCACTTGAAGGTTGCGATCTCGGCAAAGGCCCCGGAGTCCTGGAAGGCGCGTTTGCTGAGCTGCCCCGCTACTTTTCCGATGCGGACCGGGTCATGGATCTGGAGGCTCGTATCGTCTGGTGCATGGAAAAGCTGCAGGGTTTCGACCGGAAGGAGCTCGTGACGAAGCCTTATCCGAAAGGCGGGAGCCCAACGAAGGACATCGGCGCAATCGCGACCTTTGTCGCCTATCAGTCGAACGGACTGAAGATCTCCCCAAAGCTCGAGCATGCGAAGGAGAAGGAAGCCCTGGCGCTTGGCGAAGCGCTCTTCTTCCGTCGACAGGGTCCGATGGACTTCTCCTGCGCGACTTGCCACGCAGACAAGGGCAAGCGCATCCGCCTGCAGAACCTGCCGTATCTGTCCGATCCATCCGAGGCACGCAAGGTCGTCGGCGAGTGGCCCGCCTACCGTGTCTCATCGAGCCACGTCATGACCATGCAGCACCGCATTTACGACTGCTTCTGGCAGATGCGTCTGCCGGAGGTCGAGCTTGGCTCTGACGTGCCGGTTGCACTGACGATGTATCTGGCCAAGATGGCTGAAGGCGGGGAGATCAGCGCTCCGGGCCTCAAGCGTTGACGGGGAGGAAAACGTGATCAGAAATATTTGCGCAGCCGCAATTCTCGTATTGTCGGGGTCGATACCTGCTTTCGCCCAATCTCCCGAGGTTTCCGGAGACCGCATGCAGGCCGCCATCAAGGCGAGCTGGCCGAATCAGCCGCCCGAGTGGCAGTCGCGTCTCGAGCAGGACGAGACGATGAGGCTCTGCAGCCAATACAGGAACGATCCTCCATCGGATGTCGCCGAGGCCATCATGGCCCGCGAGAGATCGAACATCAAATATCCGGCCGATGGCAAGTTGATGGGCGATTGGAAGAAGGGTGAAAAGCTTGCCCAATCCGGTTATGGGCGCCGTTTCACCGATTATCCGCCCCGGCGCGAGAACGGCGGCAACTGCTATGCCTGCCATCAGCTCGCAAAGGAGGAGGTGAGCTTCGGCACGCTCGGACCGAGCCTTCTCGAGTACGGAAAAATCCGCGAGTTCAGCGAGGCCGATGTGAAGGCCGTCTACGAGCGCATTTACAATCCGCAGGCCTTCCAGGCGTGTGCCAACATGCCGAGGCTCGGAGCAAACGGCCATTTGACCATCGAACAGATCAAGGATCTCGTTGCCTACGTCATGTCGCCGGACAGTCCTGTGAACAAATAGTCGGAGGACGCGGGAGCGACGTGAGAATGCGAGCTCTTGCAGGCCTCATCATATCCGCTATCGCCAGCGTTCTGGTTGGCGGCAGCGCGCTTGCGGCGGAACTCGTCATGTTCGAGGATCCGGCCTGCCCATATTGCCGGCGCTGGCATGCCGAGGTGGGCGTCAGTTATCATGCAACTGAGGAAGGCCGGATCGCGCCGCTGCGTCGCGTCGACATCAAAGACAGGTACAAGGCGGGCGTATCTCTAAAAGGCCCGGTCACGTTCACGCCGACTTTCGTGCTGGCCGAGGATGGCCGCGAGGTGGGCCGGATCGTCGGCTATTCGGGAGCTGATTTCTTCTACGGTTTCCTGGCAAACCTGCTCGAGCAGCGTGCCAGCAGCCCGGCACGAACAAGGGGTCTTTCGCGGTGAGCGAGCGTGCGATATGGCTGTGAGAGCCGTATATGTATGATGATCGACGTCAATCGATGGCATCCGTGGGCACGAACGAATCAGATCGAGCATAAATGAGCCGGATCCTTTCCAATAAGGTCGTCGAGGCGCTTCAGAGCGACGTCGAGCTGTCGCCTGAGCTCACCCGCATCATGAAGAACGCCCGCGCGGCGAGTGATTTTCTCAAGGCGCTGGCGCATGAGCACAGGCTGATCCTGCTGTGCCTGCTCGCCGAGCGGGAGCGCTCAGTCACCGAGCTCGAGGAGCTTCTGTCCCTTCGGCAGACCACGGTTTCCCAGCAGCTTGCGCGGCTGCGTTTCGATGGCATCGTGACCACGCGCAGGGTCGGCAAAGTCGTCTACTACAGTCTCGCCGATACGAGCACGTTGAAGTTCGTGAAGGTGATCTACGATATGTTCTGCTCAGACCCCAAACCCGAAAAAGACTCGGCCTGAGCAGGGCGGCGAAGTCGTTTCAAGATCGCAAACGCCGCCATTTGGAGAGGAAGCGCTGCTGTGGACGGGCTTATTGCGCCGGTCGGCGGCTTCATTTGCGGAGGTCTCGCCGGGTTCGCTGCACAGTATGGACGACTGTGCACGATCGGCGCCATGGAAGATGCTCTCGTGGCGGGCGATTTCCGCCGCGCCGGGGCGTGGGCCCTGTCGGCCGCGGTCGCCGTTCTGCTTACGCAGGGCCTCGTGTTTGCCGGCGCGCTCGAGCTTTCGGGCATCCACTACGTCCGTCCCATGCTCGACATCACCGGATTGGTGATTGGAGGTCTGCTGTTTGGCTTCGGGGCAGCGCTGGTGGGCACGTGTGCTTTTGGCCTCCTCGTGCGCCTCGGAACTGGTGATCTGCGCGCGCTGGTTTGCGCCCTCGTCGTTGGTCTGGCGGCATTCTCCGCGACAGGCGGGATTCTCAGCCCCCTGCGGTTGGCCCTGTCGGAGTTCGGCGCTCTCGATACGTCTGCCATCGGCGGCAAGACACTCACCGGCATCATCGGCGCCAGCCCGCACAGCGCTGCTTCCTTTCTGGCTGTTCTGCTCGTCGCAGGTGCTCTGCTGGTATTCGCTCTGACGAATTGGCGGCTCTACCGCAAACCGCGCCTGATCGCCGCCTCCTGCCTGATGGGCCTCGCCGTCGCAGGGGGCTGGCTGACCACGGGCGTGCTTGCCGACCCGTTCTCCGGCCAGCGCCCGGAAAGCCTCACGTTCGTCATACCTCTTGGCCGGCTCCTTCTGCAGCTGGTGGGCGAAAGACTATCGAGCACCGAGTTCGCAGTGGCGACGGTTTTCGGCGTCAGTGCCGGCTCGTTCGCGGTCGCCGCGGTTCGCGACGAGCTGCGCTGGGAGGCGTTCGACGATCACCGCGAGATGCGCCGCCACCTCCTCGGCGCACTCCTCATGGGGTTTGGCGGCGTCCTGGCCCGCGGCTGCACCATAGGCCAGGGGTTGACCGGGATGAGCGTACTGTCGCTTGCAGCACCGGTCGCAGTCTTTGCGATGGTGGTGGGGGCGAGGGCGGGGCTGGTGTATCTCGTGGAAGGGCGGCGACTGTTTGGGCAACGCTATTGACCGCGCCACCGGGCGGCGCTGGCAAACCTGGTTTGCCCGTCCCAGATACGGGGGTGCCCTTCCCGGATTCGAGGTCCGAGGCCGAACAGCGTGCGGGCCGCTCGAGCGGATCGATTTCTCCCTCCCTCCCACTTGTGGAGAGGGAGGGGAGTGTGACGGCCCGACCGCCCGGGACGCCTATTGCTTGATGGTCGCCTTGGGCTGAACCGCGCGCTGCGGCTGTGGGACGGAGACGGGCTGTGCCGCCTCGCTGCCCGAGCTTTGGGCGGATAGACGTTTGTCGCTGTCGATGAAGCTGCGCAGCATCGACGAGAAGAGATCCGCCGCGACAGGGCTGATGTTCTGGTAACTCTCCCAGGAGCTGATCTTCGCGACCTTCAGCCAGGCCTCGTACTCGTCGTAGCTCAGCTCACGAACCTGCGCGCCCGCCTTCCTGAAGGTGTCGACGGCGGTTTTCAGCGCATCCCGCTGAGTCTCGACGAAATACATGTCAGAGATATCTGCTGCTTCCTCGAACGCCCGCTGCTCTTCCGGCGTGAGCGATTCCCAAGCGGTGCGCGACATGATCAGCGGCTGGAACGAGGTCCAGATCCCGTACCCACCGAACGTCGCGAACTTGGCGTGCTCGTAGATGCGGAACGAGACGAACGATTCATACGACGTCAGGGCACCCTCCAGCTCGCCCGCGGCCATCCGGCTGGCGATCTCGGTCGACGGCATCGACGGCGTATCACCGCCGGCAGCCTGCACCATGAGGTCGAAGGCCTTGTCGCCCGTACGCAACGATATGTCCTTCACCGTGTCAGGACCGGCGATCTCCTGCGAGCGGCTCGCGATGCCGCCACCGAGCCACCACCAGGTCAGGATGCGGATGCCGTTCTTCATGGCGAGCGCCTGGAGCTTCTCCTCGAACTCCGAGCCCTTGAGGAGACCGGCGAGCTCGGTATTGGCGGGTACGCCGGGCAGCAGGCCGATCGAGAACTCGGGTACCTTCTTGGTGCCGTAGAAAAGCGGGTAGATGGCGAGCTCGAGCCGGCCATCGACCAGAGCATCGAACTGCTCCGCCGGCTTGAAGCCCAGCGAGGACTTCGGATGGATGGTGAGCTTGATGTCAGGAACCCGTTTGTGCACTTCGGCCATGAAGACGCGAGCCGCGCGATCGCGCGCATCGACGTCTGCCGACCACTGGTGAGAGATACGAAACTCGCGCGCCGCAAGTGGCTGTGACAGCCAAGCTGCTCCGAGCAGCACCACACTCATCAACATACAGCCCGAGCGCAGCATGGACGAAATCCCCCCGTTTAGGCTCCGGATGCTACAACAACGATGGATCCGGTGACCTTAGCCACCGTCGCCTCAACCCAATGCCATGCCACCTCGTCGATTCCAAGGCGGAGGACTGATTCAGCATCAACGATATCAGGTGGCTGAGGTTCAAATGCCAGCCAGCCGGACGGAGGGCGCCCCGGCCGAGCGACGCAACGAAGCGCGTGCTGGCCTGACGCATCGGATTGGCTTATAAGCGCCACACATCTAATAAACCTTTCGTGTCCCGGTCCCCGAAGTTCGCCAGGACTGGTGCACGGCGCGAAAGCTCGAGCGATATCAGGAGATTGTCGATGGTGCGGGCGTCCTGGTCACCCGACAGCTGGAGGTCGAAGCCGATTGTCCAGGTTCCCGACTATCCAGACAGCGCTGCGCTGTCTGAGGTGGAGGCCAAGCTCGCCACTTTCCCACCGCTCGTTTTTGCAGGTGAAGCCCGTCAGCTGAAGAAGGAGCTGGCGGAGGTCGCCGCCGGCAATGCATTCCTGTTGCAGGGGGGCGACTGCGCCGAAAGCTTCGCCGAGCACCGGGCCGACAACATCCGCGACTTCTTCCGAGTCTTCCTGCAGATGGCGGTCGTGCTGACGTATGCCGGCGGCTCGCCCGTCGTCAAAGTGGGACGCCTCGCGGGCCAGTTCGCGAAACCACGCTCCTCGCCCGTCGAGAAGCACGGGCACGTCGAGCTGCCGAGCTATCGGGGCGATATCATCAATGGTGCCGAGTTCACGGCCGAGGCACGCATCCCCGATCCGCACCGGCAGCTTCAAGCCTACCGGCAGGCTGCCGCCACGCTCAACCTGATCCGCGCCTTCGCCATGGGCGGCTACGCGGACCTGGAGCGGGTCCATCAGTGGACGCTCGGCTTCGTCAAGGATTCACCGCAGAGCCACCGCTATCAGGAGCTCGCCGATCGCATCACGGAGACGCTGGTATTCATGCGGGCGTGCGGGATCACGTCGGAGACCACGCCGCAGCTTCGGACGACCAGCGTCTACACGAGCCACGAGGCCCTGCTGCTCGGCTTCGAGCAAGCGCTGACGCGGCTCGATTCCACCAGCGGCGAGTGGTACGCCACCTCGGGCCATATGTTGTGGATCGGTGACCGCACCCGCCAGCCGGATCACGCCCATGTCGAGTTCTGCCGTGGCATCCGCAACCCGATCGGGCTGAAGTGCGGACCGTCGCTGGACGAGGATGGACTGCTCCGGCTCATCGATCTGCTCAATCCGAAGAACGAGCCGGGACGACTGACACTGATATGCCGGTTCGGCGCGGACAAGGTCGAATCGCATTTGCCGAAGCTCATCCGGGCCGTGCGCAAGGAGGGGCATTCGGTCGTGTGGTCCTGTGATCCGATGCACGGCAATACGATCACCGCTGCCTCGGGCTTCAAGACGCGGCCGTTCGAGCGCATCCTCAAGGAGGTCGAGCTGTTCTTCGATGTGCACCGTGGCGAGGGCACTCACGCCGGCGGGATTCACGTCGAAATGACGGGCCAGAACGTGACCGAATGCACAGGCGGCGCCGCGGCGATCTCGGAAGCCGATCTGTCCGATCGCTACCACACGCACTGCGATCCGCGGCTCAATGCCGACCAGGCGCTCGAGCTTGCGTTTCTGATCGCCGAGCGACTGAAGCAAGACCGGACGGCTCATATTCCGCCCGTTGCAGCGAGTGCATGGGGATGAGAGTAGCGAATAGTGGGTAGCGAATGGCGAATTGAACCCTATTCGCTGCTCGCCATTCGCTATTCGCCAATCCGCTGCTCGCTCGCCGTCCTTCCCTTCCTCCACCGGATCTCTAAGTACTGAGGCATGTCGAGAACCTTCAAGATCGCGCTGGCTCAGCTCAATCCGGTGGTCGGCGATATTGCGGGCAACGTCGAAAAGGCAAAGCGCGCCCATGCAGAGGCAGCCCGCCTCGGGGCGGACGTCGTCGCTTTTTCCGAGCTGTTCGTGACCGGCTATCCGCCGGAGGACCTGGTCCTGAAGCCGGCGTTCGCGGCCGCGGCGCGCCGGGGGCTTGAGGAGCTGGCCCGCGAGGTGAACGATGGGCCTGCGCTTCTGATCGGCACCGTCTGGGCCGAGGAGGGGCACGCCTACAATGCCGTGGCGCTGTTGGACGAGGGCGCCATACAGGCGGTCCGCTACAAGGTGGATTTGCCGAACTATGGTGTGTTCGACGAGAAGCGCGTGTTTCGCGCGGGGCCCCTGCCCGGGCCCATCAACATTCGCGGCGTCCGCGTCGGCGTGCCGATCTGCGAGGACATCTGGAACGAAGAGGTGGTCGAGTGCCTTGAGGAGTGCGGGGCGGAGATCATCGTGACGCCCAACGGCTCACCCTTCGACCGGATGAAGCCCGATCTCAGGATGAACGTCGCCGTCGCGCGCATCACCGAGTGCGGCCTGCCGATCGCCTACTTGAACCAGGTCGGCGGGCAGGATGAGCTGGTTTTCGACGGCGCCTCGTTCGTGCTGAATAAGGACGCCAGTCTGGCCGTCCAGCTCCCGGCCTGGGAGGAGGCGGTCGTCCTCACCGAGTGGGAGGAGGTCGACGGAAGCTGGCGCTGCAAGCCCGGCCTCAAAGCCATTCTCGAGGAGGGCGAGGCGGCTGCGTATCAGGCCTGCATGCTGGGCTTGCGCGACTACGTCGACAAGAACGGCTTTCCGGGTGTCGTGCTCGGCCTCTCGGGCGGCATCGACTCCGCACTGGTGGCTGCAATTTGCGTCGACGCGCTGGGCGCGGAACGGGTGTCCTCCTACATGCTGCCCTATCGCTATACGTCGAACGAGAGCCTTTCCGACGCTGCGGCCTGCGCGGAAGCCCTTGGAATTCGATACGAAATTCTGCCGATCGAGGCTCCTGTCGCGGGGTTCTCGACGGCTCTGGAGCGGGTCTTCGCCGGCCGCGAGCCGGACATCACCGAGGAGAACATCCAAAGCCGTGTGCGCGGCTCGATGCTGATGGCGATCTCCAACAAGTTCGGAAGCATGCTGGTGACGACCGGCAACAAGTCCGAGATGTCGGTAGGCTATGCCACGCTCTACGGGGACATGAACGGCGGATTCAATCCGATTAAAGACCTCTACAAGACACAGGTCTATAAGCTGGCCCGCTGGCGCAATGCCCACGTCCCCAAGGGCGGCAAGGGGCCGGGCCGCATCGTGATCCCTGAGAACATCTTGACGAGGGCGCCCTCGGCGGAGCTGCGCGAGAACCAGACGGATCAGGATTCGCTGCCGCCCTACGACGTCCTGGACGACATTCTCGAATGCCTCGTCGAGCACGAGATGCCGCTGCCGGACATCGTTGCCCGAGGCCATGCGCCGGAGACGGTGAAGCGTGTGGAGCGCATGCTCTATCTCGCCGAGTACAAGCGGCGCCAGGCGGCTCCGGGCGTGAAGATCACGACTCGCAGTTTCGGCCGCGATCGCCGTTATCCGATCACCAACAGGTTCCGCGAAAGCGTAGATCCTGCTGCCGCCGTGGCACCGGCGACCGCCGGGCCGCGGATGGTTTCTCCGCGCGCCGACGGAGGCGAGGTGTCTTAGGGCCTGCAGGCCGGGTATCGTTTGCGATGCAGTCGCTTCTGTTCAGCCCGAGGCGTGCATGGCGGAGCTGACGTTTCAGGCGCACGCCCTGCAGCTTGCCGAGCGCATCGATCTCAAGGGGTTGGAGCGCGAGGATCAGCTTTCCAGCAATCCGCTCGCTTTTCCGGTCGGCCGGGACAGCGTGGCCGTGCTGTTTCGCTTCGGGGCGGCGGTCTTCATCAATGTCGACCCGTTTCGGGAGGAGGAGATCTTAGCCGGGCTGAAGGCGCGGCTCGTCGATCCATTGCCGCAGCGCGAGACCGAGGCCGCGACGATCGTCATCAAGCCGGATGGCGACGATGCGCTGGTCGGAGGCAACATCGAGCTGAAGAATGCAGCGCCGGAGCGGCTGCTGCTCGTCGCCGAGGCGTTGGCGGTCAGCGTCGCGCTGGCGTATGACGAGCAGCGCATCGCGGCAGCGTTCGACCGAATCGAGCCGGTCGCGAGCAGTCTGAAGAGGCGCAAGCTGCTGCGCGGCAGCCGCTCGGATCTCGTCGGGCAGATCGGTGAGGCGCTGCTCATCCAGCAGCGGCTCGCCGGCCGCATCGAGATCGCCGATCGGCCGGACGTGCTTTGGGACCATCCGGAGCTCGAGCGGCTATGGGTGAAGCTTGCGGACGATTATGATCTCGCAATACGTGCCCGGGCGATCGGCCAGAAGCTCGAGGTGATCCGCGAGACGGCCGACACGATGGCGGATCTGCTGTCGACCCGGACGAGTCACCGCCTCGAGTGGTACATCATCGTATTGATTCTGGTCGAGATCCTGCTCGGCCTCTATGACCGCTTTCTGAAATGAGCGATGCACGCCGCTCGATGCGTGCAGGAGAGCTGTACCGGCATGACCGTCACCGTCCGTTTCGCCCCAAGCCCCACCGGCCGCCTGCACATCGGCAATGTCCGCACGGCCGTGCTCAACTGGCTCTTCGCCCGCAAGCACAAGGGCACGTTCATCCTGCGGCTCGACGACACCGATCGCCAGCGTTCGACCGAGGCGTTCGCCGAATCCATCCGCGAGGACTTGACCTGGCTCGGTCTCACCTGGGCGCGGGAGGAGCGGCAGTCGCGGCGGACCGCCCGCTACGACGAGATCGCCGAACAGTTGAAGCGGGCCGGGCGGCTCTATCCCTGCTATGAGACGGAGGAGGAGCTTGATCGCCGCCGCAAGCGCCAGCTCGCGCGGGGTGCGCCACCCATCTACGACCGGGCCGCATTGAAGCTGACCGACGAGGAGCGCCGCAAGCTCGAAGCCGAAGGGCGACGTCCCTACTGGCGCTTCCGGCTGGAGAACACTGAGCCTTCCGATCCGCTCAAGCCGGTGCCGACACTGGTGGACTGGGTCGATCTCGTTCGCAGGGATCAATCGGTCGACGTCGGATCGCTGTCCGACCCGGTGATGATCCGGACCGACGGCACCTACCTCTACACCTTCACCAGCGTGATCGACGACATCGATTTCGGCATCACCCACGTGATCCGGGGAGAGGACCACGTCACCAACACCGGCGTGCAGATCCAGATTTTCCAGGCGCTGGGTGCGGTGCCGCCGACATTCGGCCATCACTCTCTCCTGGTCGGCGCAGATGGACAGGCGCTTTCGAAGCGGCTGGGGCACCTCTCCGTCGCCGGTCTGCGGGATGCCGGCTTCGAGCCGATGGCCATACTGAGCCTCGCCGCATTGCTCGGCACCTCGGAGCCTGTCGAGCCGCATCAGGACCTGGACGAGCTCGCCCGTCTGATCGATTTCGACAAGATTTCGCGCGCGCCGGCCCGGTTCGACGAGGCAGAGCTGAAATCGATCAACGCGCATCTCCTCCAACACACGCCATACGAAAAGGTGGAGGATCGACTACACGCAATGGGCATCGCTGGTGGCGAGGCGTTCTGGCTGGCCGTGCGCGGCAACATCACCTATCTCGCCGACGCGTCGGAATGGTGGGCGGTGGTCTCGCAGCCGATCGATCCGGTCATCGAAGACGAGAGCTTTTGCCGGCGCGCGGCTGATTTGCTCCCCGAGGAACCCTGGGACGAGAGAACCTGGTCGGCCTGGACGTCAGCCATCAGCGCCGAAACCGGCCGCAAGGGCCGCACGCTGTTTCATCCGCTTCGCCTTGCCCTGACTGGCCGGGAACAAGGCCCCGAGCTCAAGGCCTTGCTGCCTCTCATCGGTCGCGAGCGGGCTGCGGCACGTCTTCGGGGGCAAGCGGCATAGGGTCTCTATGTTCGACCAAGGCATACTGCTAAGAGGCTTGAGGGTTCTTGCGGCACGTTCCTTTCCACACTAAAGGGTTCTCGCCGTAAGATCGCGCTGCAGTGCCGTGTGCCAGAAGAATTCCAAGGAGTATCGGCATCACGTCGCATGTCAGTCTTGTGGTGCCCGGAACGCATGATCGGAATGCAGGAGCAATCCTGATTGAAGGCGTTGCCAGGAGACAGATGGCGGCTAAGGCCTGCGAATTCTAACCCCATCTCCGCAGATGGGGCTTAGCGGCCGCTGCGTCAGACTTTTGCTCTTGTCCAGGAGGCGCGTGGTGGAACCCACCAAGTTTTCTGCACTTCTTCGCAACGAAGATGTGCTGCTGGATCCGCCGATTGAAACCAAGCCAGCACTTCTTGCTGCCGCTGCGGAACATCTCAGCCAGGCGACCGGGGTTGCGAGCGAAAATATCCTGAAGGCGTTGTCCGACCGCGAGGCGCTGGGCTCGACGGCCATCGAGCACGGCATTGCAGTGCCGCACGCCGGAATGGCTGCACTGCCTGCTCCGGCGGCAGTTTTTTTCCGGCTTGCTCAACCGATCGATTTCGATGCCCCGGATGGCGCTCCGGTCGACCTCGTGTTCGTCGTAATCTGGCCCAGCGAAAACAGAAGCGGGCTGCTCACAGCGTTGGGTGGATTGTGTAAGAAGCTGCGGGAGGCGCCATTGCGGCAGGCGCTCCGCAACGCAACGAGTCAGACGGAGGTCCGGTCGCTTCTCGAGCGAAGCACCACCCAAGCGACACCACGTCTCTCGGAAAACTGACCGGCAGCGTTTGCTGTTGGCGCCAGCCCCGTTAATATTTGTGGCGTGTGGCACCCCGGGGCGAGCTTTCCGGAACCTTGGGGTGCGACGGCCTGGCGCCTTTCAAGGGATCTTGCTGTTCGCGGTGACGGATCCTGACAATCGGCGCAACAATCATCGTCAAATGCGAAAGGTTGCTCGCCGAGCATGTCGACCGACATCGTTCTCATCACAGTTCTGGTCGCATTGCCATTCCTCGGCAGCCTTGTCGCAGCATTTTTCCCCACGAACGCGCGTAATGCGGAGGCATGGCTGGCGGCTGGTGTCGCCTTCACCGGCCTCGCTATTGCCCTTTATTTGGCTGGACCGATCGCAAACGGCTCTGTCGTCCGCGCGGAGTTCGAGTGGCTGCCTCAGCTGGACTTGAATTTCATCCTGCGGCTCGACGGCTTCGCCTGGAGTTTCGTCGTCCTGGTGTGCGCGATCGGCCTGCTCGTCATCCTTTATGCGCGCTATTACATGTCGCCGGCGGACCCGGTCCCGCGCTTCTTCTCCTTTCTGCTGGGCTTCATGGGAGCCATGCTCGGCATCGTCCTGTCGGGCAACCTGCTGCAGATCGTGTTTTTCTGGGAGCTCACGAGCCTCTATTCGTTTCTGCTCATCGCCTACTGGCACCACAATCAGAATGCTCGTGACGGTGCGCGCATCACGCTGACCGTGACGGCAACCGGAGGTCTATGCCTGCTCGGCGGGATGCTTTTGCTGGGCCACATCGCCGGCAGTTACGATCTCGATGTCGTGCTCCGCGCAGGTGACGGCATCACCACCCACCAGCTCTATCTGCCGACTCTTCTTCTGATTGCCGTAGGCGTGCTGACGAAAAGCGCGCAGTTTCCGTTTCATATCTGGCTGCCGCGGGCGATGGCGGCGCCCACCCCGGTTTCGGCATATCTGCATTCGGCGGCCATGGTCAAAGCGGGCGTCTTCCTGCTCGCTCGCCTTTGGCCGGTCATGGCCGCGAACGACCTCTGGTTCTGGATCTTTACGCCTCTCGGCGTCACGACGCTGCTCATGGGGGCATTCCTTGCTCTCTTTCAGCAGGATCTCAAAGGTCTGCTCGCTTATTCGACGATCAGCCATCTCGGGCTGATCACGCTTCTCCTCGGCCTTGGAAGCCCGTTGGCGGCCGTGGCAGCCGTCTTCCACATCATGAACCATGCCACGTTCAAGGCATCGCTGTTCATGGCTGCCGGCATCATCGATCATGAGGCCGGAACCCGTGACGTCCGCCGCCTTGGCGGCCTCTATCGTGCAATGCCTTTCACGGCCGCGTTGGCGATGGTTGCCGCTGCCGCGATGGCCGGTGTTCCGCTGCTCAACGGCTTCCTGTCGAAGGAGATGTTCTTTGCCGAATCGATCGAGCAGCATGTTGTTTCGACGCTGGACGACTCGCTGCCTTATGTCGCGACACTCGCCGGCATGTTCAGTGTCGCCTATTCGCTCCGGCTGATCCACCAGGTGTTCTTTGGTCCGCCTGCGACGGACCTGCCGCGTACACCCCACGATCCCGTGCTTTGGATGCTGCTGCCGGTCGCGTTCCTCGTGCTGACGTGCATTCTGGTCGGCGTGGCGCCCGAGGCGACGGTCAGCGGTTTTCTCAGCATCGCGGTCAGAGGGATTCTCGGGTCTGCAACCCCCGAGTACAGCTTGGCCGTGTGGCACGGCTTCACGCCGGCGTTGTGGATGAGCCTGATTGCGTTGGTCGGCGGGGTTGCAGTCTACACGGCCCTGCAGGCCTATCTCGCCGGCGACATCGAGGGCGCCCCGATCCTGCGCCGACTGAAAGGGCAGCGCATTTTCGAGCGTGCCGTCGCACTGCTGTCATGGCGTGGCGCCAAAGGTCTCGTACAGTCCTTGAGCTCGAACCGCCTCCAGCCGCAGATCGCGCTGCTGCTGAGCGTCGTCGTGCTCGCCGCGGTGTGGCCGCTCCATAAGGCGTCCATCAGTCTCTACCTTCCGAAGTTGAGCGAAGTCGACGTGAGTTTTCTGCTCGTCTGGGTCGTCGGATGCTTTTGCGCCTTGGGTGCCGCCTGGCAGGCAAAGTTCCATCGGCTCGCGGCAGTGATCCTCATGGGAGGTGCGGGGCTTTCGACCAGCATCACCTTTGCCTGGGGGGCTGCGCCCGATCTTGCGCTGACCCAGCTTCTCGTCGAGATCGTAACCACCGTGCTTCTGCTGCTGGGTCTCAGATGGCTGCCGAAGCGGCAACCGGAAGCAGACCGTCCGGCAGACCTAACCGCCCGGATGAGACGGCTCCGCGATTTGATGATCGCGACGGCCGGCGGACTAGGTATCGGGGCCCTGGCCTACGCCGTCATGACGCGGCCGCTGACCTATAGCATTTCGTCCAATTTTCTCGAGCGCGCTTACACGGAAGCAGGGGGCCGAAACGTCGTCAATGTCATCCTCGTCGACTTCAGAGGCTTCGACACGCTTGGCGAAATCACGGTGCTTGGGATCGTCGCCATCACGGTCTACGCCTTGCTGCGCCGGTTCCGGCCCGCGCGGGACAGCGTGGCGCTGCCTGAGCAAAAGTACTTCCAGAACCTGTTCGACGCCGAGCGCAAGAGGTTGAGTAAGGAGCCGATTTCTGCCCACTACATGATCGTGCCCGGCCTCATCATGCGGCTCCTCTTTCCGGTTATCGGAATGGTGGCGGTGTTTCTGCTTCTGCGCGGTCACGATCTGCCTGGCGGTGGCTTTGTCGCTGGTCTCACGTTCGCCATCGCCTTCATTCTTCAGTATATGGCCGGCGGCGCGCGCTGGGTGGAGGCGCGCCTAACCGTGCTGCCGGTACGCTGGATCGGCGTTGGTCTTCTCGCAGCCGGCGGCACCGGCATTGGCGCGGCATTGTTCGGGCGTCCGTTCCTCACCTCGGCCTTCCGGTATGTCGATGTTCCGCTCCTTGGCCGCATACCAGTGGCCTCAGCCTTGTTGTTCGACATCGGCGTGTTTGCCTTGGTCCTTGGCGCGACGGTCCTGGTCCTAATCGCTCTCGCGCACCAGGCCCTCCGCATCCCACGTCCCGTCAGCGAGGCGACGCAACCCGTCGGAGAAACAACCTGATGGAACTCGTCATTTCCATAACCATCGGCATCCTGGCCGGATCGGGTTTGTGGCTCATTCTGCGACCACGGACGTTCCAGGTGATCATCGGGCTCTCGCTGCTCTCCTATGCGGTCAATCTCTTCATCTTCGGTATGGGACGTCTGCGCGTGGGCAAGGCGCCTGTGCTCGATGCGACGGTCCCGCCTTACCTCGCGGGTTATGCGGATCCGGTACCGCAGGCGCTGGTCCTGACGGCCATCGTCATCAGTTTCGCGATGACGGCACTGTTTCTCGTCGTCTTGCTTGCCGCTCGGGGGCTTTCCGGTAGCGATCACGTCGACAGAGTGGAGCGGGGCTCGTGATTTCAGCGGATCACCTGGTCATAGCCCCGATCATCATTCCGCTCGTGGCAGGCGGATTGATGCTGCTGTTCGAGGGGCGGCGTCGTGAGGTCGTTGCAACGATCGACATCGTTGCGACCTTGGCGCTGCTCGCGGTCTCTATCGTGCTGCTCGTCCAAAGTATGGGGGAGGACCAGGCCCGCGCCGTCAGGGTCTATCTTCTCGGCAACTGGCCGGCCGAGTTCGGCATCGTCCTGGTGGCTGACAGGCTCGCCGCGCTCATGTTGCTGCTCACGGCAATACTCGGATGTGCAGCGCTGCTGTTCGCCTTGGCCTCCTGGCACCGGGCCGGGAGCTATTTCCACCCGTTGTTCCAGTTCCTTCTCATGGGGCTGAATGGCGCGTTCCTCACGGGCGATCTGTTCAATCTCTTCGTGTTTTTCGAGGTGCTCCTGGCGGCGTCCTATGGTCTGGCGCTGCACGGCTCGGGGCGCGCACGTGTGCGCTCGAGCCTGCACTACATCGTGATCAACCTCGCTGCTTCATCGTTCTTCCTCATAGGCGTCAGCGTGATCTATGGCACCGCGGGGACGCTCAACATGGCCGCGCTCGCGGAGCGTGTTGCCGCGCTCGATCCCTCCGAGCGGGGGCTCTTTGAGATCGGGGCCTCGATCCTCGGCATCGCCTTCCTGGTGAAAGCTGCGGCGTGGCCGCTCGGCTTCTGGCTGCCGCCCTTGTATGCGGCAGCAAGCGCTCCGGTGGCCGCGGTGTTTGCGATCATGACCAAGGTCGGCCTCTACATCATCCTGAGGCTGGGATCGATCACGGCCGAGGCCGGCGGCGGCGCGTCGCTCTTCTTTGCCGAAGGCGGGCTGTTCACCATTGGTATCGCGACCGTATCCTTTGCCGCCATCGGGATGCTGGCATCGCAGGACATGGGGCGTCTTGCCGGATATTCCGTTCTGGTCTCGTCCGGAACGGTGTTGGCGGCCATCGGCGTCGGCGGTGCGGGCATGACCAGCGCGGCGCTGTTCTATCTGGTCAGCTCCACGCTGACGGTGGCTGCCTTCTTCCTGCTCGTCGAGCTCGTGGAACGTGGCCGCACGCCCGCTGACGACGTCTTGGCCGTGACCTTGGAGGTCTACGGTGCGGACGACGAGGAGGATGCGGAAGTGGAAAGCGAGGTCGGCATCGCGGTTCCCGCCATCATGGGTGTGCTGGGCGTCGCTTTTCTCGCCTGCGCGTTGCTGCTTGCCGGCCTTCCGCCGCTCTCCGGGTTCGTCGCGAAGTTCGCCATCTTGAGCAACCTGCTCGACCAGCACTGGCTGAATGTCGGCGGCAGCGTTTCCATTCAAGGATGGCTGCTTCTTGCGGTGATCCTGGTCTCCGGTCTTACGACCGTTATCGCCGTGACGCGTGCCGGGATACGGACCTTCTGGACGTTCACCGACCGCGAGCTGCCGCATGTGCGCGCCACTGAGCTTGGCGCCGTCGGGTTGCTGCTTGTCCTCTGCGTTGGCCTTACCATCCAAGCAGGACCCGTGATGCGGTTCATGCAGACGACAGCCAATGGGTTGGAGCTGGGGCGGCCTTATATCAGCGCGGTCACCGGGAAGGCCCAAACCGCACCTGAGCAGCCGGAGCGGACACAATGAAAGCCTGGCTGCCTTACCCGCTCATTTCAGTTTTGCTGCTCGCGACCTGGCTGCTGCTCAATCAGAGCCTCGCTCTCGCGCACATTCTGCTGGGCGGAGCGCTGTCCGTCATCGGTCCGTGGTTCCTGGTGCGGCTCGATACGCCACGGTTGATCGTCAGGCGGCCAATGGCCGTCCTGCAGCTATGCTGCGAGCTCGTGGTGGATATCGTTCGTTCCAACTATCGTGTGGCCTCGCTGATCCTGTCGGACAGACCCGGCCGCACGCCCGGATTCGTTTGGATCCCGCTCAGGATGCACTCGCAATACGGCCTTGCGGCCCTCGCGTGCATCATCACCGCTACGCCAGGGACGAGCTGGGTCGCCTACGACCCCGAGACGAATATCCTCGTGATCCACGTGCTGGACCTGGTCGATGATGACGATTGGGGGAAGATCATCAAGATGCGCTACGAACGGCTACTGATGGAGATCTTCGAATGAGCGGATTAATCCTGGAGATATCGTTGCTCGTAGCGAAGATCTTCCTGACGCTGGCGATGGCAGTCACGGCCTATCGCATGCTGCGGGGACCGCGGGCACAGGATCGCGTGCTCGCCTTGGACACGATGTACGTCAACGCCATGCTGCTTCTCCTGGTTTTCGGTATCGGTTCCGGGGCGACGATCTATTTCGAGATGGCACTGGTCATCGGCCTGCTCGGGTTCGTAGCCACGGTGGCCATGGCCAAGTTTCTCATGCGCGGCGAGGTCATCGAATGACGATCGAGGAACTGCCGCTCTGGGCAGCGTTGCTGATTTCTGTCTTGCTGATCCTCGGCTCGGGTCTGGCCCTGATCGGATCAATCGGCCTATTGCATTTCAAAACCTTCTACGAGCGCGTCCATGCGCCGACCCTCGGCTCGACGCTCGGCCTTTTCAGCATCCTGACGGGGTCGATGTTGTATTTCTCGATGACGGAGATGCGTTTCGTCCTGCACGAATTTCTGATTGGTGCTTTCTTGACGGTGACGACCCCGGTCACTTTCCTGCTGCTGGTTCAGGCGACGCTTTATCGCGATCGCTTCGAGGGGAATGATCCGCTTGCGGATCTGAGCAGGAATATACGGCAAGCGATCGAGCGATGAGCGCCTGGGGCGCTTTGCGTCTCACCACTGGGCCCTCACCGAACGGTGCCGGTAACCACCGCGGGCCGGGATGCGCCCGGTTTCGCACCGGGAAAATTGCTGATGAGGTGTCCGGCCTCGGGACCTTTTCCTCAAGGTTCGTTCTGCACCACGAGGCTGCGGAAGGCGTGCCAGGTCGCATGGCCGATGAGCGGGAAGGCGATCGCGAGACCTACGAAGAGCGACGCGGTCCCGAGCGCCATGAAGCTTGCAATCAGGGCGGCCCAGAGGGCCATGGGCTTCGGGTTCTTCACGACGGCTTCGACACTCGCCGCCATGGCCGTCACCGCATCGACCGGGCGCGTCAGCAGGAGCGGTACGGAAATGGCGGAAATGGAAAAGATGATGGTGGCAAGCACGCCGCCGACCACGGTGCCTGCAACCAACAACCCGAGTCCGTGGGGCGTGAACAGCAGCGTCGGCACGAATTCGTTTGCCGGGGGCAGGACGCGGCTGCCCATGAACAACATGAACATCAAGAATGCGAGCTGGACCCAGACGGCGAACGCGAATGTCAGAATCACGCCGAAAAAGCCGAGCTGTCCAGGCGCCTTCAAGCCTGCGAAGGCAACCTCCCGCAGCGAAATGGGCTTGCCGGTCTCCAGCCGCCAGCTCGTTTCGTACAATCCGACTGCCACCAAGGGACCGATCAGCAGAAACCCGCCAGCGAGCGCGAGAATCAGCGATTGCATACCGAACTGCAGCAATCCAGCCGCGATCGCGAGGGCAAGGACAGCGAAAGCCGCGCCATAGGCGAGGCTCACCTGCGGCACGCTACACAGGTCGCGCCAACCGGCCGCCAGCCAATCCCATGGCGCATCGAACGGAATCCGTCGGATCTGGATCTGCGCTACCATCGGCCTGCTGTTGCAGCCTCCGGCAACATCGCGTGTGCTGAACATCTGTTGTAATCGCCCCCATGCACTGGCCACGAGCCACGGTCATCTGACAGCCCGGAGGTCTGCAGGCCGTCCGGGCATCCGAAGCCTCGGGTGAAACCGGTTCATTCAATCGATTTCGCGCACCGATGCAACGAAGAATGTGCGCATCACACCATCCTGCTCGAGGATGGAGACATACTCACCTGGCAAAAAGGAGTGGCGTGAGAAGCGGTAACCGGCCTCGTCGTGACGCTTATCACCGCGTATATCGTAGTGAAACCGCCACTCGCCGCCGGGACTGTGGACGAGATGGCCAACCTCATCGGGTTCGGTTCCCCAGAACCGCCGCACGCGGCAGCGGTCCTTCAATTGCTCCCAGGCCGAATGAACGATCTGGCCCTTCTCGTCGATGGGGGCGATGAAGTCGTAGCCCCGCTCGCGGCTGCCAGCCGGAAAGTCCGGGTCTCTTGCAAGCTCCAGGCGCACACGGCGCAAGAGCTTTTCTGGGTTTTTCATGGGGCAGCCTCCTCCCGTTCGAGGGTCAATGGGAGAACAGAACCGGTACTGTCATATTCTTCAGGATATGACGGGTCACGCCGCCGAAGGCGAACTCGCGGAAGCGGGAGTGGCCGTAGGCGCCCATGACCAGGAGCTGTGAATTCTGGGCCGCTCGGTTGAGGATTTCCTCCGAGGCAGGAGTTCTGCTCGCCGGTATGGTCGTGACGGAAACCTTTACCCCGTGCCGGTCGAGTGCAGTGGCGATCTCGATATCCTCCGGTCCACCCTCGCGATGCTCTTCCTCCTCGACAGTCAGCACCTCAACGGTTTGGGCTACCTTCAAGAGGGGAAGCGCGTCGAATGCGGCGCGGGCGGCTTCGCGGCGATCCTTCCAGGCAACTATGATAGACTTGGGCGGTTCGGAGAAAACGTAGCCGTCCGGGATGACGAGCACCGGTCGGCCGGACTCGATGGCGAGCCGGTCGGGGAAGTCGAGGACCGACGTCATTTCCCAGTTGGGATCCGACTGGCTGGCGATCAGCAGGTCGGCGGCGTAGCCATGGCGCATGACGACCTCTGCCGGATCGGTTCGCTCGCACCTTAGGGACCGCCACTCCGAAACGAAGCTTTGCAGGCTCGTAGCGTCGTCAAACTGGGACTTTATGCGGTTCGCTTCTTCCTCGATCTGGGCCACGATGCGGCCGAGGATGTCCTGGCCGATCGGCAGCGGCACCGGAGGGTTCAAGCGGTAGGCAGGAAAAACATGCAGGCCGATGAGATGCGCATCGAAAGCTCTCGCCAGCTGCACGCCAGCGCCCAACAGCTGCTTGGCCCGCCGATCATGATTGAGGTGCATCAGAATTGTTTTGTAAGCCATCGAGAGAGCTCCCGTTATTGGAGATCGAGGGTATCCAACGCCGTTTGAACGCTTAAGCTGAGCATACGGACCAGCGCTGCCGCAGCTTTGATAGGCGTCAAGGAAGCCCTGGGATCGAAAGCAATGATAGCGCGCGCGGCCGATCGCTCGTCAAAAACCGTCGACTTGGTTGCCGGGCATGGACGCAAGCGATTGAAAGGCTGGAGACAGCGCTCAATCGCCCGGATTTCAGATCGAGGTCTACAGGATGGCCGCAAGGATCGGGGTTGCAGACACGGATCAGTCCGAGGTTGCGCGCTTCCTTGCCGATCCGGCCACCTATGGCGGGTCTGCCGCCGCACCGGTAGAGCGGATCGAGACCCATGGCGCGATGGTCTTCCTGGCCGGCGATCAGGTGTGGAAGATCAAGCGCGCGGTTCGGTTTCCCTACATGGACCTGTCGACGCTGGAGAAGCGGCGGGCCACCTGTGAGCGCGAAGTCGAGGTGAACCGCATCTGGGCGCCGGAAATCTACTTGGGTTGCATTCCGATCACCCGGGAGCCGGACGGCCGGCTGGCGTTGGGCGGAACCGGCGAGCCCGTCGAATGGGCCGTGCGGATGCGCCGTTTCCCCCAGTCGGACCTTCTCGGCAGCATCGCGGATCGCGAGGGCATCAGCCAAGGCCTCGCCCGGGCTCTGGCAGACGCGGCGTTCGAAAGTCACGAGAAGGCGCCCCGGGTGAACGATCCTCTCGGCGCCGCGCGTCTGGCCAGCCTGGTCGACAGCGTTTCAGGCAATCTCGCGGGTGTCGCAAACGTCATCGGACAGGATGAGGCGACGCGTTTCCGCAAGCGCGCCGAGGCGCAGCTCGCCCGCGCTGCAACGGTTCTCGATCGGCGCGCCGAATCCGGATTTGTCCGGCGCTGCCACGCCGACCTCCACCTCGGCAACATCGTCATGTGGAAAGGCCGCCCGACGCTGTTCGATGCCATCGAGTTCGACGAGGAGCTCGCCACCATCGATACCCTCTACGACCTCGCCTTCCTGCTGATGGATCTCGATTTTCGCGGTCTGCGGAGGGCGGCCAACACGGTGCTCAACCGCTATCTCTGGCGATCGCAGGCCATGCTCGACCTCGATGGTCTGGCGGCACTGCCGTTGTTCCTCGGGCTCCGGGCCGGAATTCGCGCACTCGTGGCGGCCGAACGGGCTGAGCAGGAAAAGGCATCAGGTCGCAAGGCGCAATCCGTCGAGCGGGCACGGCGGTATATCGAAGCTGCTCTCAGCCATCTCGATCCCGCGCCTCCAAAGATCGTTGCCGTCGGGGGACTTTCGGGCACGGGCAAGTCGACGCTGGCCAGTGCGCTTGCGCCAGGGATCGGGCCCTGTCCCGGCGCAGTCCACTTAAGGAGCGATCTGGAGCGCAAGGCGCTGTTCGGCCGGGCGGAGACGGAGAGACTCGGCGCCGAAGGCTACACGGAGGAAGTCACCGCTCGTGTTTATGCCACCCTGGTGGAGAAGACCGGGCGCGTTCTCGCGGTGGGTCATGGCGTGATCGTCGATGCGGTGTTCGCGCGAGCCGATGAACGGCTCCGCCTCGAGGCAGAAGCAGAAAAGGCCGGCCTGCGGTTGAAGGGGCTTTGGCTGACCGCGTCGCCCGAGGTCCTGATGGCGCGCGTCGCTGCCCGCAGGAACGATGCCTCCGACGCCACCGTTGACGTGGTCGAAAGCCAGATTTCCTACGATATCGGATTGCTTTCGCCGTCATGGACAGTCGTCGACGCAGGGGGTGATCGCGAGGAGACAGTGCGGCGGGCGCAAAAGGCGCTCTCCGGCCAGGGTGAGTAACCGACGGCTCAATGAAACAAGAGACCTGACAAATGACCATCCGCAACCTGCAGCACCTCCTGGCGCCCAAGTCGGTGGCGTTCATCGGCGCCAGTCCGCAGCCCGGCAGTGTCGGCCTCATCGTTACGCAGAACCTCCGGGCCGGCGGCTTCGATGGCCCGATTTGGCTTGTCAATCCGCACCGCTCCGACGTGGAGGGCGTGCCTTGCTACGCAAAGATCGAAGATTTGCCCGATACCCCTGACCTGGCCGTCATCGCGACGCCGCCGCCGACCGTGCCGGGGATCATCGACGAGCTAGGCCGAAAAGGCACGCGCGCTGCTGTCGTCATTACAGCCGGCGTTCGGGACGAACTGCGGCAGGCGATGTTGAATGCGGCGAAGCCTTACCTGCTGCGCGTCCAAGGTCCGAACTGCATCGGGCTGATGGTGCCGGGGATCGGTCTCAACGCCAGCTTTTCGCATCGCGCACCGCTGGCCGGCGACCTCGCCTTTCTGTCCCAATCGGGCGCGCTGGCGACGGCTGTGATCGATTGGACCATCGACCGGCAAATCGGTTTTTCCCATGTGGTCTCGCTGGGCGACATGGCCGATGTCGATTTCGGGGACATGCTGGACTATCTCGCCGGCGACCCGAAGAGCCGGGCAATCCTGCTCTACATGGAATCCGTCACCCACGCGCCGAAGTTCCTGTCAGCGGCGCGGCGTGCAGCCCGGTCCAAGCCGGTGATCGTGGTGAAAGCTGGTCGCCACGAGGCCGGGTCGAAGGCTGCATTGTCGCATACCGGAGCATTGACCGGCTCCGACCGCGCCTATGATGCTGCTTTCAGGCGCGCGGGTGTGCTGCGTGTCTTAGCGCTCTACGAGCTGTTCGGGGCAGCCGAGAGCCTGGCGCGGCTGCCCGCGTCGACGGGCGAGCGATTGGCGATCCTCACCAACGGCGGCGGTGTCGCGGTGCTGGCGGTCGATCGCCTGATGGATTTGCAGGGGACGCTGGCGGAGCTTTCGGATGCCGGAAAGGCGGCACTCGACGCGGTGCTGCCGCCAACGTGGTCGAAGGGCAATCCGGTCGATATCATTGGCGATGCCGGCCCGGAGCGCTACACGGCCGCGCTCGAGGTGCTGCTCGAGGAGAAAGATAACGACGCGGTTCTGATCATGAACTGCCCGACGGCTGCCGCGTCCAGCACGGCGGTTGCAGAAGGTATCGTGAACCTCATCGAAAAGCGCCGACAGGCCAAGCAGCCGCTGAAACCGATCTTCACCAACTGGCTCGGAGAGGGCGCCAGCCGGGAGGCGCGGCAGCTTTTCGCCGAGCACCAGATTGCCAGCTTCGAATTCCCGAACACGTCCATCGAAGGATTCATGCAGCTCGTGCGATACACGCGTGCGCAGGCCCAGCTCATGCGCACGCCGCCTTCGCTGCCGGAGGAGCTCGGGCTGCGGACGCACGAGGCCGAAACGATCATCGCCGACGCGCTCCGGCAGGAGCGCCACGTGCTGTCGGAAGTGGAGGGAAAATCGCTGCTCGCCGCCTATGGTATCCCGACGGTCCCGACCGAAGTTGCCAGGGACCCCGAGGAAGTGGCGGCGATCGCATCTCGGATTCTGCAGGAGCATGCGGCCTGCGTGGTCAAGGTGCTCTCGGACGACATCTCTCATAAGTCGGACGTCGGCGGGGTGCGCCTCGGCCTCGAACGGGCGACTGCTGCACGCGATGCCGCACAGGACATCCTCGCCCGCGTCGCCCGCCAGTTGCCCGACGCGCGCGTTCAGGGTTTCACCGTGCAGCCGATGATTCGGCGGCCCCGCGCGCACGAGCTGATCGCCGGCATGGCCGTCGACCGGACGTTCGGGCCGGTTCTCCTGTTCGGTGCCGGCGGCACCTCGGTCGAGGTGGTGAACGATACGGCGCAGGCCCTGCCGCCGCTCGACATGAATCTTGCCCGAGACCTGATGGAGCGGACGCGCATCTTCCGTCTGCTGCGCGGGTATCGCGACCGTCCTGCCGCCGATCTCGACCGAATTGCCGAGTCGCTCGTACGCCTCAGCTATCTGGTAGCGCGCCATCCCGAGATCCGCGAGATCGACATCAACCCGCTGCTTGCGGACGAATCGGGCGTGATCGCGCTGGATGCCCGGGTGAAGGTGGAGGACGAACGGAAAAACCCCCGCGTTCCCATGGCGCTCCGGCCCTACCCGTCGGAATGGGTCAAGGGCATCGAGCTAAAGGGCATAGGGGAAATTCGCCTGCGCCCGATCCGGCCGGAGGACGAGCCGCTCTATGCCGACTTCTTCCCGCGCCTCACGCCAGAAGACCAGCGGCTGCGCTTCTTCACTGCCCGCCCCGACCTCTCGCGCAAATTCCTGGCGCGGCTCACGCAGATCGACTACGCGCGCGAAATGGCATTCGTCGCGCTGTCGAAGAAGACGGGCGAGCTGCTGGGCGTGTCCCGCTTCATCGCCGACCCCGATTACACAAAAGGGGAGTACGCGGTGCTCGTCAGGTCGGATCTCAAGGGCCGCGGGCTTGGCTGGGAGCTGATGCAGCACCTCATCGCCTACGCTCGCGCCGAAGGTCTAGAGCAGCTCTTCGGTTCCGTGCTCGCCGAGAACACGACCATGCTCAAGATGGTCGCGGAGCTCGGTTTCTCCATCGAGCCGGAGAAGGATGATCCGACCGTGCGCCACGTGGTTTTGCATCTGAGGCGCTGAGCCAGGCTGTTTCACCAATCCGGAAGAAGATTAACAGGTTGGCGCGTCAGTAGGTCTCTGGAACCGACGACCTTTCATCAGGTTGATGAGCATCCCGGATGGGAGGACGCTCCGTCGGGAGTGCGCGTGCGCGGCAATGAAAGCTCTGATCACTGGTTTGTTAACCGTTGGACTCGCAATTGTGATTGCGGTCCCCTCCACGCCGTCCCTGGCGAGGGCTCATCGACTTTCTTACGGGAGCACCCATGCGGCAGGGGACAGCCGATGGACGCCCGAATGCCCGCCCGCCTGGGCCAGGAAAACCACGATGAGCGGCACTCAGATCGCTACCGGCGAACCGGGTTCCGTGCCACCCCTCGGATGCAAATAACTGGCGGGGGCGCCCGATCCGTTCTCGAACGATTCCCACCGTTACTTTCCATTGAGTTCTTCGGGATCTGTCCTACGATAGGCGCCTGCCATCTTCGCGGCCCATCCCGACCTCTTCAACCACGGACACCGATATGCCCGCCATCGATCCCGATCGCGTCATGGGAGACCTCAGGCGCTTTGCAGAATTCGGCAAGTACAAGACCGGCGTCCACCGGCCGACCTACTCTCGCGAGGACATGGCGGCGCGGCATTGGCTTGCCGGCCGGATGGCCGATGCCGGGCTCGAGCCCGAGATCGACGGTATTGGCAACGTCATTGGCCGCGGGAAGGGTAGCGGCCCGCGTATCCTGACGGGGTCTCACACGGAAAGCCAGAACTATGCCGGCTGGCTCGATGGGCCGCTTGGCCTGATCTACGGGCTCGAGGCCGCACGTGTGATCGGGGCCGATCCGGATTTTGCCGGCAAGGTCGTGGACGTAGGGGCGTGGGCAGACGAGGAGGGTCATTTCGGTAACCTCATTGGCAGCCGGTCCTTCTGCGGCGACCTCACCGAGCAGGAGATCGACGAGGCTTTCGATCCAACGCGCGGCGTCAAGCTGCGCGATGCCCTCGAGAGCGCCGGCCTGGCGGGCCGGCCGCGCATCGTGTGCGATCCGAAGGACTACATCGCCTATGTCGAGGCCCACATCGAGCAGGGCGACGTTCTGGAATCGAGCGATCTGAACCTGGGCATCGTCACGAGCATCGTCGGGATATGGCAGTACCGGGTGACATTCGAAGGCGTAACGAACCACGCCGGCACGACACGCATGGCCATCCGCAAGGACGCCGGCGTGGCGCTCACCCGCTTGTGCTGCGAGATCGAGCGCCGGCTGCCTGAAGTTGCCGGACCTCGGAGCGTCTGGACGACGGGTCGCATCACATTGCACCCGGGGGCAGCGAGCATTATCCCCGGTCGCGCCGAGATGCTGTTCCAGATCCGCGACGCCGATACCGCGATCCTGGAGCGAATGGAGCGTGCGCTTTTCGATCTGGTCTCCGCATCGGATGCTGCCGGTCCGTGCCGCGCGTCCGTCGAGGCGTTGCGCAAAGGCACGCCGGCCGTAATGGACGCGCGCGTGCAGTCGGCTCTGGAAAAGGCCGCCGAACGCATCGCACCGGGCAAGCACATGCGCATGCCAAGTGGTGCCTCCCACGACGCTCAGGTTTTTGCACGCCACATGCCTGCCGGCATGCTGTTCGTCCCTTCCATCGGCGGCATCTCCCACCACTGGGCCGAGGACACGAAGGAGGAGGACATCATCACCGGCGCACAGGTGTTCACGGAAGCGGTGGCGGAGCTGCTGCGGACGGCCTGACGTCCGCAACTCCAACACGGGTCTTAAAGAAAACCGTGTTCTGCAAGCTTCTGGCGGAGCCCGTCGGCCGCTTCGGCCAGCAGGTCGGGATCGGTTGATCGCAGAACGAGCTGCGTGCTCGGTCGGTTATCCTTGAATGTCGGATAGCTGCCCATCGACACGGATGGATAGGCCTTCTGGTGCTCGCCGAACAGCCCGGCAATAGTCCCTTCCGGCGCCTGGAGATCGATGGAGACGGAATGCATCTTCCTGCCGGTGCGCAGCCGCGGCGTCACGGCGTCGAGCATCACCTGCATGACGTTGGGAATGCCGGCGAGCGTGATGACGTTACCCAGCATGAAGCCAGGCGCAACGGAGATGGAATTCTCGATCAGGTCGGCCCCTTCGGGAATGCGGGCCATGCGCAGGCGACCTGGGGTGACCTCGACCCCGCGCCGCTCGTAGTAGGGCAGAAGCAGCGCCAGCGCCCGCGGGTCGACGTCGATCTTCACCCCGAACGCCTTGGCGATCGCGTCGGCCGTGATGTCGTCGTGCGTCGGGCCGATGCCGCCGGTCGTGAACACGTAGTCATACCGAGCTCGGAGAGCATTGACGGCAGCCACGATCTCATCCTCGACATCCGGCACGATACGCACCTCGCGCACCTGTATGCCGATCGCTGTGCAATGCTCGGCGATGTAGCCGATGTTCTTGTCCTTGGTGCGCCCCGACAGGATCTCGTCGCCGATGACGAGCACCGCGGCCGTGACGATGTCGTTGTCCTGAACCAGTGCCATCCCCATGTACCTCGCGCTGAGTTATCAACGCCAGCTTACACCCAGGCTTGCGCTGCCCCATAGGGCCGCCATAGTTTCCCCGCCATGCGTTTTTCTGCTCCTCTGATCCGCGGCCGCCTCGTTCAGCGGTACAAGCGCTTTCTGGCCGACGTTGTGCTGGACTCCGGCGAAACGGTCACGGCCACCTGCCCGAACACGGGCTCGATGATTGGGCTGACGGAGCCTGGCTCGGTTGTGTGGCTGTCGGAAAGCGACAGCCCGACGCGCAAGTACCGGCACACCTGGGAGATGGTCGAGGCTGACCTTGGGCAGGGGCCGACGCTGGTCGGCATCAACACCTCGCGGCCGAATGCGCTCGTGGCGGAGGCCATCGGCGAGGGTCTCGTTGCCGGGCTCGACGGCTATCCGGATTTGCGGCGGGAGGTGAAGTACGGCCAGAACAGCCGGATCGACATTCTGCTCGATTGCGCCAAAAAGGGCCGCTGCTACATCGAGATCAAGAACGTGCACATGATGCGCCGGGCAGGGCTCGCCGAGTTTCCGGACAGCGTTACGCAACGGGGCGCCAAGCACCTGCTCGAGCTCGCCGACATGGTGCGCAGTGGGCACCGCGCGGTCATGATGTTCCTGATCCAGCGGGGCGATGCCCTGCAGCTCGACCTCGCGCGCGACATCGACCCGGCCTACGGGGAGGCTTTCGACGAGGCCAGGGCCGCCGGTGTCGAGATGCTCGCCTACCGCTGCCGGCTCAGCCCCGAGGAGATCGTCGTCGACACTGCGGTTCCGATCGAGGGCATAGAGGTTGGCGGGGCGAGGCGCCGCGGCCCGAAGGTGCGCACGAGAGTTTGATCGCGCCCGACTTTACGGCCCGGGCGTGTCGGCGCATATCTCTCAGTAAGCGTCGGTAGGGATGCGAAAAATCTCAGGGATCCAAGGAGCCCAGACATGATGAGCCGTCGCCAATTTGGAATGATCGGGGCTGCAGCCGCCCTGCTTGGCGGGTTCACCGCCACCCGCGGCTTCTCGGCCGGCAAGTCCGAGCAGGAAACCTTCGAGATCACCAAGACGGACGAGGAGTGGAAGAAGATCCTCACGCCGGAGCAGTACCATGTTCTGCGCGAGCACGGGACCGAGTATGCCTTCTCGAGTCCGCTCGACAAGAACTATGCACCCGGGACTTACCACTGCGCCGGATGCGATCTGCCGCTGTTCTCGTCGGAGACCAAGTTTGACAGCGGCACTGGCTGGCCGAGTTTCTGGAAGCCGATCGACGGTGCGATCGGCACCAGCGTGGATCGCAAGTTTTTCATGACACGCACTGAGGTGCATTGCAGCCGCTGTGGCGGGCATCTCGGCCATGTTTTCGACGATGGCCCGCCGCCGACTGGCCTGCGCTACTGCATGAATGGCGTGGCTTTGAAATTCGTGCCTAAGGCTGAAACCTCGAGTTGAGGGCGATACGTCCGTGCGGGAGCGTCGATCCATGATTCACCTGATCACACGCGCAGTCGGCGCTCTCCTGTTCCTCGCAACGGCTGCCGCCGCGCAGACCGCGCAGGCCCCTGCGGAATCTGGCCAGAAGCTGGAAATCGCCACATTCGCAAGTGGCTGCTTCTGGTGCACGGAATCCGACTTCGACAAGGTCAAGGGCGTCGTAGAAACGACGCCCGGCTATATGGGCGGCACGACCCCAAACCCCACCTATCAACAGGTTTCGTCCGGCGGCACCGGCCACGCAGAGGTGGTGCAAGTCAAATACGACCCGACCCACGTCACCTACAAGCAGCTCCTCGACGTCTATTGGCACAATGTCGATCCGTTGGATAAAGGCGGACAGTTCTGCGACCGCGGCGATCAATATCGGCCAGCGATTTTCTACCACAACGAGGAGCAGAAGCGGCTGGCCGAGGAGTCCAAGGCCGCGCTCGAGAAAAGCGGGCGCTTCAGTCAGCCGATCGTGGTTGAGATCACGGCAGCGTCCACGTTCACCCCAGCCGAGGATTATCACCAGAATTATTACCTGAAGAATCCTCTTCGATATTTCATCTATCGCAGCGGTTGTGGCCGCGACGCCCGTCTGGAAGCGTTATGGGGTAAGGCGAAGACCCATTGAGTTTATATCAGCGTTCGCCGCAAACATCTTAAGACAAGGCTCGGGCAAGACAGCTCCCTTAACTGAAAATTCATGATTTGAAGCGCGACGAGGGAGCCGCGCATGGGGCCTGTCTATCTCTTCGACCTCATCTCACAGCACAACAAGTGGCTATCCGTCCGGCAGACCACCGTGGCGGGCAACATCGCCAATGCCAATACGCCCGGCTTCAAGGCCGTCGATACGGAGCCGTTCGAGGCAGTTCTGCGCCGGGCGCCCCTCGAATTGGCAGTGACGCAGCCGGGGCACATGAGCCCGCCGAGCGCCGGCATTCCGGTGGCTGATGTGAGCGATGAGGACGCCTGGGAGGTCACCCATTCCGGTAACACGGTCGTCCTGGAGCAAGAGCTGATCAAGGCCGGCGAGGTGAACCGCTCGTTCGCGCTGAACGCCGGTATCATCAAGGCCTTCCACCGCATGATGCTTGCCAGCGCAAAAGGCTAGTCAAGGAATGACAATGATCGATCCGCTGCAGGTGTCCCTGAAAATCGCTGCTTCTGGACTGGAGGCGCAGTCGAAGCGCGTGCGTATCGTTTCGGAGAACCTCGCCAATGCGCAGTCGACCGGCAACACGCCCGGTGCTGATCCCTATACGCGCAAGACCATCAGCTTTGAAACGGAGGTCGATCGGATCACCGGGGCAAATCTCGTCCGGGTCGAGAGCATAGATTTCGACCGGTCGCCATACCGCATCGAGCATGACCCGGGGCACCCGGCAGCAGATGCCGGCGGTTACGTCAAGCTGCCGAACGTGAACATGCTCGTCGAAATGGCGGATATGCGAGAGGCGAACCGCTCTTATGAGGCAAATCTCCAAGTGATCAAGCAGGCGCGCGAAATGCTCTCGATGACGATCGATCTGCTGAGGAACTCGTGATGATTGACCAGATCGCACCATTCGTCTCCCAAGGCGCCGGGAGTCCATTGGCAGTTTCAACGGCCACCCGTGCGCCTCATTTGGCGTCGCCAGCGCATTCCCAGGCTGCGGATTTCGGCACGGTGCTGGGCAAGCTCATTACCGATAGCGCAGACGTCCTGCGCGCAGCCGAATCCAACGCGGTCAGAGGCATAATGGGCGAGGCTTCGGTGCAGGAGGTCGTCGAATCCGTGCTTGCGGCGGAACAGACGCTGCAGGCAGCCATTGCCATTCGTGACAAGGTGACCGCGGCTTATCTGGAGCTCAGCCGTATGGCGATTTAGGCGTGCGAAACGAAATTCTCCGACCTGACCACACTTCGAGAAAAGGCCGAGCAAATATGAGAGCACTAGCGATTGCCGCCACTGGCATGACTGCCCAGCAGCTCAATCTCGAGGTGATCGCCAATAACATCGCCAACATAAACACGACCGGGTTCAAGCGGGCGCGGGCGGAATTCACGGATCTCCTCTATCAGGCCGAGCGTGCGGCGGGTGCACCGATCCGTGGCGGCGAAAACGCCGTGCCCGAAGGAGCGCAGCTGGGGCTTGGGGTGCGGGCTGCAGCAATCCGCAAGCTCCACATCCAGGGCTCGTTGACCAATACGACAAACAAGCTGGATCTCGCACTCAACGGGCGCGGGTGGTTTCAGGTGGCCAGTGCGGATGGGGAGCAACTCTATACCCGCGCGGGAGCCTTCAACAAGAATGCCGACGGGCAGATCGTGACGATCGACGGCTACGTCGTTCAGCCAGCCATCACTATCCCGGATGACGCCACCAACATCGTGGTCAACGAGAGCGGTGAAGTCTTCGTTCGCATCGAAAACGAACCGGAACTGCAATTGCTGGGCCAATTTACGCTCGCCAATTTCGCCAACGAAGCGGGGCTCGAGCCGCTGGGCGGCAATCTCTATCGCGAGACTGAGGCATCCGGTGCGCCCGTCATCGGCGTACCAGGCGACATCGGGTTCGGTAAGGTGCAGCAAGGCTACCTGGAAAACTCCAATGTCGACCCGGTGAAGGAAATCACGGAGCTGATTTCGGCGCAGCGGGCTTATGAAATGAATTCGAAGGTGATCCAGGCTGCCGACGACATGCTCGGCACCATCACGAAAGGCATCCGCTGAAGTAGGTTATGAGCGTGGACCGCGGCCGGCCAGAGTTTTGGATGGCGCTTCTCAGGAGCGCGTTCAATGTGCTCATTTTCACGGGCGTTCTCCTGCGGGCCAGCCCGGTTGACGCCGCGGGCATATCCTTGCCGGTTCCGAAGATCACGCTCTATCCGGGCGATTTCATACGGACCGATCATCTCGTCGAGCGCACTTTCAATGTGAGATTGAAAAAGGACAGTCCGGTCCACCGAAAACGGGATGCACTTATCGGAAAGGTTGTCCGGCGGACGCTGCTGCCGGGCAAGCCCATTCCCATCAATGCCGTCCGTGAACCGCATTTGGTGGTCCAGGGCTATACCGTTCAGATCGTTTTTCAGGATGGCCCGCTCGTCATCACGGGATATGCAGTCGCGCTCCAGTCCGGGGGGAACGGGGATGTGGTGCGCGTGCGCAACGTGGACAGCGGTGTGATCGTGAGCGGCGCCGTTCAACCGGACGGCACTGTGAGGGTGGGGCCGTGAGGCGCGCCGGACTTGTCGTGCTGCTCATCCTGATCGGGCTTGCAGACGCCGCCGCAGCGAGCCGCATCAAGGACATCGTGTCGGTCCAAGGCGTGCGATCCAATCAGATCATCGGCTATGGCCTCGTGGTCGGCCTCAGCGGTACGGGCGACAGCCTGCGGAATTCACCGTTCACCGAGCAGTCGCTGCAGGCGATGCTCGACCGCATGGGCATTAATATCCGCAGCGCCAAGGCGCGGACCCGCAACGTAGCTGCCGTCATCGTCACCGCAGAGTTGCCGGCATTTGCCGGGAAAGGCGCGCGCATCGACGTGACCGTTTCTTCGCTCGGAGACGCAACCTCGCTGGCGGGCGGCTCCCTTGTGCTTACGCCTTTGAAAGGGCCGGATGGTGCGATCTATGCCGTTGCCCAGGGCCCCATTGCTGTCACCGGGTTTGCATCGACCGGGAACGCGGAAAAGCTCACCCAGGGCGTTCCCACGACGGGCCGCATTCCGAATGGCGCCATCGTCGAGCGCGAGGCACCGGGAACATTGGCCGGAATGGGAATTCTCGCGCTCGAGCTCCACAGTCCGGACTTCGGTACGGCGGTGCGCATCGCCGACACCATCAATGCCTACACCGGCCAAAAATACGGCGTCGTGACCGCACGGGCGGACGATTTGCGCTCGGTGAAGCTGCTGAAGCCGAGGAATGTCAGCGCTGCACGATTCATCGCCGAAATAGGCGATCTCCTGACCGAAACGGACGCGCCGGCGCGAGTCGTCATCGATGAGCGCACCGGAACCATTGTCATTGGGAGGGACGTGCAGATTTCCACGGTTGCGATCGCGCATGGCAATCTGACTGTTCGCGTGACCGAGAGCGAGAGGGTTTCGCAGCCGCTACCCTTTTCGGAGGGCAAGACGGTGACGACGCCGGAAACGCTGATTTCGGCCGAACAGGAGGGTGGCCACATGGCCATCGTCGGGGGAACGAATTTGCAGTCGCTTGTCAACGGCCTCAACAAGATCGGCCTGAAACCGGCTGGTATCATCGCCATTCTGCAGGCGATCAAAACGGCGGGCGCGCTGCAGGCCGAGCTGGTGGTGCAGTAAATGCCAAGGAAAAGGAGCGCGACCCATGGCGGCTTGGCCGCGCTGGCATTGCTTTGCCTCGGCATGGCGCCGGCCCTGGCACAAGAGGCGTGGAGGCCGAAAATTCCGACGGCCGAGGCCGCTCCGGTCGATAACGAGGCTGAGCTGGAGCAGGGTTGGTTTCCGGTCATCATCAACCCGCCGAAGCCGGTGGTGATCAACTCATCCAAATCCGCCGAGGTGTCTCGGCCATCATCGCCAACAAAGAGCCGGCCGGAGCAACAGGAAAGCACCCAGGAGCAACCCGCTCGGAAGCTCGTCCATCAGAGCGAGGCTCCATCTCAGGAAGCCGCGGAGAAAAGACCGGAAGGTCACCCGGCCCGCTCCGCGCTCGCGGAGGAATATTGCGCAAATATCGCCGACGCTGCGGCTGACGCGCGGTTTGCATGGCAGAAGCGTACGTTGAGCGAAATGGATGCTGAGCTTCAGCGCCGCATTACCGTCCTCGAGAAACGGACGGCGGAGCTCCGCGAGTGGCTGGCGCGCCGCGATGCTTTTGTGAAGAAGGCGCAGGAAACTCTCGTGAGCATTTACGAACGAATGCGGCCGGATGCGGCGGCCTCTCAGCTTTCAGCCATGGACGAGGAGACGGCAGCCGCCGTCCTCACAAAGATCAAGCCGCGGCTCGCGAGCGCAATTCTCAATGAAATGGCTCCGGGCGTCGCTGCGCGCCTCACCATGACCATCGCCGGTGCAGCGAAAGTGAATACCAGCAAGGATACGGAACGGACTGGGGACAAGTCATGAGGTCCCTGGCGGCAGTGGCTTTCATCGGTATGATCCTGTCTGCCTGCGCGGTCGATCCAGCAGACATCGGTCGCGAGCCGCATCTGACCCCGGTTGGTTCGGGCCTTAGGCCCGACATCGTTCCGGTTTTGCGCGAACCAGAACCTTTCCCGCGGTTTCGGCGCGATAATTCGCTTTGGGACGACAGCAGCGCTGATCTTTTCGGCGATCCTCGAGCGAGGACAATTGGCGACGTGGTTACCGTGAAGATCGCCATCAAGGACAAGGCCTCGCTCGACAACAGATCCAACCGGAAACGCGATTCGAACAAGAAGCTGGGGCTGCTCGGAAGCTACGGCGCGGGCAGCAATGGCAGCAGCTCCGAATGGGAGGGGGAGCTCGATGCGGAGCTCGATTCCGTATCGACGAGCAAGGGCGAAGGGGCGATCAGGCGGTCTGAAAGCATTCAGCTCCGCGTGGCAGCCGTCGTGTCGGACGTTTTGCCGAACGGCAATCTCGTCATCAGCGGAAGCCAGGAGGTGCGGGTCAATTATGAGGTGCGCGTTCTGAACGTTGCTGGTGTCATTCGCCCTCGGGACATCGAGACCGACAATACCATCGCCTACGACAAGATTGCGGAGGCACGCATTTCGTATGGCGGCCGCGGTCGGATCACGGAGGTTCAGCAGCCGGGAGTGGGCCAGCAAATCCTGGATCTCTTAATTCCGTTCTGAGATTGCGGGGGCGGCAGGCGATGGTCGAGATAGCAAGCGTTTTCCCGCAGCGGGGCAGAAAGCGAGAAAGACGGACCGGCCCGGCGGCCATTATTGCTGCTTGGATCGGGACCACCCTGCTCGCGGTGCTCGCCGGGGGCATTTTTGGATTGCAGATTGAGACGATTGCCGAGCAGCCGAAGCGCGAACAGGGCGAAGTGAATACCAGCCGGCCTGTCACTCCGGCTCCGGCCTATTCCGAATCGGGCAGGATCCGTGCACTTCCCCCCGTCGTCACGAAACTCGCGGGAGAGCGAGATGCCTGGGTACGCATCGAGGCCTCGATCGTACTGGCAGGCAGTCCCGCTGAAGAGGAGGAGATCATGGCGGCGAGAATGGCCGAGGACATGGCGGCATTCCTGCAGACTGTCTCTGTTTCGGACATCGAGGGACCAAGTGGCTTTCTGCAACTGCGGGAGGACCTCGCCGAAAGAGCGCGCATCCGCAGCGATGGGCGGGTCCGGGATTTCATCGTTCATACCTTTATTGTCGAATGAGTAGATTTGTCGGGCTCACCGCGCTCCTGCTGATCCTCGGTACCGCCCCAGCCGGGGCGCAAACCCTTGGCCTGGATGCCGTCGTGCCGCCAGGAGAGGGGACCGCGACGGGGCAGATTTTCCTTCTCGTCATCATCATCACGGTGCTGTCTGTCGCGCCGGGACTGCTCATCATGGTGACGTGCTTCACGCGATTCGTGATCGCGCTTTCGTTTCTGAGGACAGGGCTCGGCCTGCAGACCACGCCGGCCAATCTGATTCTCATCAGCCTCGCTCTGTTCATGACCTTCTACGTGATGGCGCCGACCTTCGACCAGGCCTGGCTTAACGGGCTGAAGCCGCTGGTGGAGAACAAGATCGGCGAGGAGGAGGCGTACAGGCGGATAACGGAGCCGTTCCGTACCTTTATGAAAGCAAATGTGCGCGAGAAGGACTTGAGCCTGTTCGAGGAGCTAGCCGGCGTGCAAACCCGCTCGCCCGATGAGCCAATCGAGCTCCGCGTGCTCATACCGGCGTTCATGATCTCGGAGCTGAGGCGCGCCTTCGAGATTGGTTTTTTGATCGTGCTGCCGTTCCTCGTCATCGACATGATCGTTGCGACCCTGACGATGTCTATGGGTATGATGATGCTGCCGCCGACCGTCATATCCCTGCCGTTCAAGATCCTGTTCTTCATCCTGATCGACGGCTGGAACCTCCTGGTTGGCGGGCTGATACGCTCGTTTGCTTGATTGCCAGCTATTTCGTTAAGCCAGAAGCAAGATCTGTCGGTCATTCTGATGATCGATGGCAGCTTGGGCATCGATGAAAAAAGCCCAAAGGCATGAGGCCGCGCTGCCATACCGGCCGATCCGGTATGTCCCCGAAACACTATGAACCGCAGTAGAGGGACATCTCCAGATGACCAGCCTTCTCACCAATACTTCGGCAATGACTGCGCTGCAGACGCTGACGCAGACCAACAAGAACATGGCGGTGACGCAGAACCGGATCTCGACGGGTTATCGCGTTGCGACCGCTTCCGACAATGCGGCCTACTGGTCGATTGCGACGACCATGCGTTCCGACAACAAGGCGCTGTCGACGGTGCAGGACGCATTGGGGCTGGGCGCCGCTCAGGTCGACATCGCCTATACGGCCATGGAAAGCGCCAAGGACATCATCGACGAGATCAAGGTCAAGCTGGTCGCAGCGAAACAGCCGAGTGTCGATAAGACGAAAATTCAGAGCGAGATCGACCAGCTGCAGGACCAGCTCGTTGGCATTGCTTCCGCCGCCGTTTTTTCGGGCTCGAATTGGCTGTCGGTCGACTCTTCGGCCGCAGGCTGGAACGCTATCCAGAAGGTCGTTTCATCATTCTCCCGCACGGGGAGCGGAACTATTAAGATCGGCACGATCGATGTCGACCTGACCAAAACCGCTCTGTTCGACGCAAACGCGACCGGTGCCGGCCTCCTGGATGCTGGCCAGGCACTGACTGCCGACGGCGGTCTTCAGGACACGGTGACGCCCGTTGCTGGCGACGGTAGCGGCACTCCTGCGAGCGTCACCCTGTTCACGGACGTCGATACGGACGGAGTGACCCTCGACGAGAACGACGCAATAAAGTTCGATTTGGTCTTCAACGGTGAGGCGACAACGATCACCATCGACAAGAGGACGGTCGACGCAGCGCTCGGCAGCAGCGACGGGGTGGTGGCGGACTCGACGGACATGGCCAGCGTCGTCGCACTGGCGCTGCAGAATGCTGGATTTGACACAACCAGCGACGTCACGGTAGCGGCTGACGGCTCGGGAGGTGTGGCAATCACCCACGTAAGCGACGCGACGGATGCGACGCTCGCTGTCCTGAATTCCGCGACGAGCGATAACGGGAATTTCTTCGGCGTAAGCGATATCGATATCTCCAATGCGACGGACGCGCAGCTCGACGCCTACATCGCGGGCCTTGATGCGATGGCTGCGAATGTAACGACCGCGGCGTCCGACCTCGGTGCCGTCAAGAGCCGGATCGATTTGCAGAAGGATTTCGTCGATTCGCTCATGGACGCCATCGACCGCGGCATCGGCCAGCTCGTGGATGCTGACATGAACGAAGAATCGACCAGGCTGCAGGCGCTGCAGGTTCAGCAGCAGCTCGGTATCCAGGCTCTCAGCATTGCCAACGCCAACAGTCAAAACATTCTGGCGCTGTTCCGCTAACGCGGGATCAGCCGTTGCGTTTTAAGCAAGCGGCGATAAGTCGGCGCCTGGCAGTGCCTGCCTGAGTTTTGGCCGGCACTGCGGCTTGTCTCGACTCTGGCCACTCCCCCAGCGTGCCAGAGGCGAGCTTGGGCTGCGCCCCGAAGGGGGCGCAGTTCATCTCCTCCCTTTATCTTGACGCAAGGTTCGAGCCCAAGCATCGCGCTGCATGAATCGACGAAAAACGGATGATTCTCATGATCGGGCGAGAACAGATCGAGCAGCTGGTCCAGAACATCCTGGCGCTGGGCAAGCGTCGCTTGGCGGCTCTGGCCGTAATTGGGATTACGGCATTTGGCGCGATTGGATTGATCGGATATTTCCTGAGCAGGCCGGACCTTGAGACGCTCTACAGCGGTCTCAGCGCACAGGATGTGAGCCGTATCGGCGCGGTGCTGAACGAGGCCGGCATCTTTTTCGACGTGAATGCCGAAGGCAGCAAGATTCTAGTACGGCGCGAGCAGACCGCACATGCGAGGATGCTGCTTGCCGAGAAGGGATTGCCGAGCAGCGCCAATGCCGGGTACGAGCTATTCGATAATCTGGGCTCTATTGGCCTCACCTCGTTCATGCAGGAGATTACGCGGGTCAGAGCCCTCGAGGGGGAAATCGCGCGGACAGTTCAGGCCGTCAAAGGTGTGAAAGCCGCGCGTGTTCACATCGTATTGCCAGATGCAGGCTCGTTCCGGCGCAATCGTCAGGAGCCGTCGGCGTCCGTGGTCATCCGGACCGAAACGGCCGGGGACTTCGCGTCAGCTCCGGCTATCCGGCATCTCGTGGCTGCCGCGGTTCCGGGGCTGACCGTCGATCAGGTCACTGTTCTGAGCACCGATGGGACGATTCTGGCCGCCGCAGGCGAGGCGAGCACTGCACTACCGGCGCGGATTGTCGAGCTGGAAAAGACGATCAGCAAGGAGCTGCAGGAGCGCGCCCGAAAAACGCTTTCGCCTTACCTCGGAATCGAGAATTTCGAGGTCAGCGTGGCGGCGCGCCTCAACACGGACAAGCGACAGATCAACGAAACGGCTTTCGATCCGGATTCGCGTGTCGAGCGATCTGTCCGTACCGTTCGTGAGTCGGGCAGCTCGCAAAACCAGTCGAGCCGAAGCCCGGTCAGCGTGGAGCAGAATCTGCCGGAGGAAGATCTGACGACACGTTCGGGTGACGTGTCGACGCGCAGCAACGAGCGCCGCGAGGAGCTGACGAACTACGAACTGAACTCCAAAACGGTTTCGACCGTCAGCGACGGATACAGGATCGAGGCATTGACCGTCGCGGTCGTCGTCAATCGGAAGCGCCTTCTCTCCGCCATTGGCGAGGAGGCAGATACCGCAGCGATCGAAGCGCACCTGAGTGAAATAGAGAAGCTCGTCAGCTCGGCAGTCGGCCTCGTCCCCGACCGCGGTGACCGCATTACCGTCGCTGCGGTGGACTTCTTCAAGGATGGAGAGGCGCTAGAGCCAGTAGGCATGGGAATCGGCGAGCTGCTTTTGAGCCAGGCCGGCACGGTCGTCAATGCATTCGTTGCGCTCGGCGCGACGGCGCTGCTCGTCTGGTTTGGCCTTCGCCCGGCCATGCGCATGATTCTCGAGGCTGGATCTGCTGCCGGAGCGCCTTCCGCCGCCGGACGCCTCGAAGCGGGAGCCGGGGGTGAGCCTGCAACAGGTGAGCCGACGTTGCCGGCGGCAGAACCGAACCTCATCGCCGATCTCAAGAGCAGGCTCAGTCGCTCACCGCAGAAACGGCTCGAGCAGCTTGTGGACTTCGATGAGGATCAGGCGGCGGCAATTCTCAAACAGTGGATGCGTGAGGCGAGACAAACATGAATTCGGATTTTGTACCGCGTAACCCGAATGAACTTTCTCAAGAACTGCTTATCATTCGCCGGCGATCAGGAGGCAAACATGAGCATCCGCATGGAGGCATCTGGAAAATTGCCTATGCCGACTTCATGACGGCCATGATGGCTTTCTTTCTGGTGATGTGGCTGCTCAATGCGACGGACAAGCAGACGATCTCCGCTGTCGCCAGCTACTTCAACCCGGTGAAACTAACCGATCATGTGCGAAAGCCGAAGGGGCTGAACGACATAGAGGCCGATGCCCATCAGGCCCAAGACCCGGCAGTGGAAGCGACTCGCATCAAGGGCAATCCCACGGGTGAGGTGGCTCCGGAAGGCAGTTTTCGCCCGACTTTCCGGGAGGAGACGCTGTTCAGTGATCCCTATAAGGTGCTGGCCCAATTGGCCGAACGGGCGAAGCGGGACGAACCCGACGTAAAGAGGAATAAAAAGGAAGCTGCGGATGTGGCTTTCCGCGACCCCTTCGATCCCGATTTCCGCTTCCTCGTAGCACGAGCCAATGCCGGCGAGTTGAAGCCGGCTCCGCAACCTCTCGAAGAAAGTGGCACGGAGCAGTCATTCGCCGAGCCACTGGAGCATTCGCTGGAACCGCCGTCCGATCCTTCGATCGCACCGAAGAGTCGGCTGGGGTCGGGCGAAGCGATAGAGAGGACATCTGCTGAACCACCGAAGGAGCCTGGTGCAGCTCCTTCGGCCGGCCCTAAAGAGCCAAATCCGCCTCCGCCGGTCGAAAAGGACATCGCAGAAGCGATCCGCTCGAGTGTCAACAACGCGATCCCGGGGAGAAGGCCCAATATCGAGGTGGTAAGCACCTCGGATGGCGTTCTGATCAGCCTGACCGACGAGTTCGACTTCGGCATGTTCGCGATTGCATCAGCCGAGCCCAGTCCGGAGCTCGTCGTCATCATGGAGCAGCTTGCGAAAGTTCTGAAAGATTATCCTGGGCCTCTTATCGTTCGCGGTCACACGGATGGGCGGCCCTTCAGAACGAAAACCTATGACAACTGGCGGCTTTCATCGGCCCGGGCGCATATGGCCTATTTCATGCTCGTCCGTGGTGGCCTCGACGAAAGCCGTTTCGAGCGGATCGAAGGATATGCAGACCGTAACCTGAAGGTACCCAGCGACCCCGAAGCGGCTCAGAACAGGCGAATCGAAATCCTTTTGCGAACGGCGGGGACGTCTTGATCTGGATTCGGTCAGCAGCACTGGGATTGGCAGCGCTGTTGGCGGTGACAACGCTCTCGCGCGGAGAGGAGCTTGCGGAGGAGCCATATCGGCTTGTCCGCGAGCTTACTCGCTTGCAGGACCAGGTCGCAGCGGGAAGGCGCAAAGCGTATCCCGCCCAGCATGATCTGACAGCGGCTTTGTCCGCCAAGTTGGCGGCCGCGGCGCCCAAAAGTTGGGGCGATGCACGCAACAGACGAGCGGCCGTTCTTTTCGTACTGAGCGGCGGTGCGCCAGCGATCTTGCGGACGCTGCTCAGTCAAGGGCGGTTTCCGGATGCTGAGACCGAATTGGCAGCGGGCGTCCTCGCCTACGCCGAAGGGCGGAGCTTAGAGGCGCGTGCGCATCTGGCCGGGATCGATGCGCGGAGTCTTGATCCCAGCCTCGCCGGCGCCGTTGCGCTCGTTCAGTCTTCACTGGCGGCGGAGAGCGATCATCCTGCAAGAGTCCTGGGCCTTCTCGATCAGGCTCGCCTGCTGTCTCCAGGTACGCTGGTGGAGGAATCAGCTCTGCGGCGCCAGATCTTTTTGCTGCTGGAAGCCAAGGAGCCAGAGCGCGCAAATTTTTTGTTGCGGCGCTATATACGCCGCTTTGCGAGATCGGATTACGCGACTGCGTTCTGGGATCAGTTCGCAGCTAAGCTCGCCGAGCAACCCACTTCCGAGAATTCCAAACATCTAGCGGAACTCGAAAGCTTCTTGAAAAAGGCTGATGCCGAAGTCCAGGGATGGATTTATCTGTCGCTCGCACGGCAGGGGATCGCGCGTGGGAATCGCTTTCTCGTCCAATTCGCAGCCCCACGCGCAGCTCTCTGGCAACCTAATGCAGTGCGAGCCAGTCTCTACGAGGCCGCTGCTCTGGTCCTGACAGAGGACTACGATCGCGCCGTCTCCATGTTGATGAATATGAACGCTCGTCAATTCACAAACGAGGATGCCGGGTTGAGGGAAGCGGCTCTCTCCGTGGCGAGGCAAATTCGTCGCTTGCCCTCCGATGACGGACAAGCCTCGACCCCCATTGACGAGGCGGAATCGCCCGCGCGCGAGCTGTCTCAAATTGGCCGGGGCACGATAGAGCGTGCTGCCGCCATGATCGCGGATGTGGATGCTCTGTTGAACGAGGGCCCGCAATGAGCAGCACCGGAAACGTCCCCAAGAGCGGCAGTGCCGACGCGCAAGGCTTGGCGTCGGTTCACTTGAAGAGAAGCGGGCGGACAGACGGCCGAAAGCAGTCGGGGGCTGAATTCTGCGAGCATATGATCGCATTGATAGAACTTCCAGAGGCTGGCGCATCCGCAGTGGCGAGCAACCATGAAAGTGAATGCGTCACTTCCACCAGTCAGTCGCCACGTCGCGACTTCGGAAAAAAACCAATCTCTACGGGACCCGTCCCGTTGCTCGCGCGGCCACTCGGCGATGCCATTCTTCGGCTCGCCGGAAAGCCCGAAGAAAACCCGGAAATGTCAGCAGTGGAAATCGGCTCGATCGCCTTGGCCGAACGCGATGCATCCCATGCCGACGCGTTGGCGATGGCGGCGCCGCGTACGCATTCGGGCAGCAGCAATCACGAGCTGGCGCGACCAATTCGGAGACGCCACGACACGCAAATCCCTCCATTGAACGAGCTTTCAGTGGCGCATCAGCCTCGACCGGCCGATATTTCCGATGCACGTTCAGCACACCCTGGCCAATCCCAACTCGTGACGAAGCCCGGAAGTTCGGGTGAACGCCCCCAGACTGGAGCCATATCCATCGGGAGCTATCGTCCTGATTCTGACCGCAGCATTCCCGTTCGGATCACCCGGCAGGAGGTGCATGTTCCACTGGTCCAGCGCCTTCCTGCCGCGGAGCAAATCGCGCACGTGCTTATCGCATCATCCGATGGAGCGATTGAGCGGCAAACTGCCAGCACGCGCGCAGTACCCCAGTTGCCGAAGCCAGGCGATACGATCATTCGTGTGCTCCAGATCCGCCTCGAGCCCCCTGAGCTCGGGACGGTCACCATTCGCATGAGATTGGAATCAGGCGCGCTGGAGCTGCGTGTCGAGGCGCAGCGGGCAGCCACCGCAGAGCTGATTCGCAGGGATCAGGGGACGCTGTCGCGCCTCTTGCAGGCGGCCGGATATGATGTCGATGGCCTCACGATCCACATCGCCGAGCCGGACCGGGCCGCCCTGGCGAATATTATCCATGCACAGCCGACCGGCTCACAAAGCACTCCGAATTTGTCGCCTCACGGGCAATTGGCCGGCTCTCAAGGGGATGGCAGGCCGGGCGGTGAATCGCGCAATCCGCAGAACGGACGTGCCGGCGAATGGACAGGAACGGCCGAAGAATCGCCCGAATTGCCGCATGCTCATTCCTCGAGGCCGAATGGAGTTTATGTTTAACCTGATCGATACGGCTTGACATTCGTATCGCAGGGACCAGATTAGAGCTTATGTTGAGCAATCTCGTACATCGCGCGTCCCTGGCGCGCCGGGTGCATCCGATCGCAGGATAGCTGCCCCAGCTCGGCAACCGTGCGCTCCCGAGCCTGGGGCGCTCCTTACACGCACGGCTCATCGCACAGCATGGCACCGGCCATGCGGTTGCGATTGCGCACATCCGCCTCCCGACACTGACAACAACAACGCTGATAGAGAAGAACGTCGCATTTTTCGAAGCGCAAATGGGTGAGCCCATGAAAGACAGACATTATCCTGAAATGCCCGAGATCGTTGTGAGCCAGGCCGACCAACAGCGGCTCACCGTGCTCGCCATGGATGCGCTGAACCGTTCTCCGGATGTGGCCGAGGAGCTGATCGCGGAGATGGAGCGAGCACGCGTGGTGCCGGATGTTCCTTCATCGGTGGTGCGAATGGGCTCCGTGGTCACCTACACGGCTGACGACGGGCGCGAGAGGCGTGTGCAACTCGTCTTTCCTGGCCAAGCCGACATCGGTGCCGGCAAGATCTCGATCCTGACACCCATCGGCACCGCCCTTATCGGTCTGTCCGAAGGCCAATCGATCGCGTGGGCGGCGCGCGACGGCAAGGAGCGTCGCTTGACTGTCGTAAAGGTGGAGAACCCGCCCGACGGGGACGGCTCTGACGGCGTGCAAGGCGCATAACGGTCGCGGCCGCCTCCCAAGACGGTAGCCGAGCCCCGCATGGAATGAGCCATCTGCGGGGCTCGCCGAGTCTAGCGATCAAGCTCCAGCGGCACCTTGCAACCCTGCCCAAACCTCGCTACAGGATGCCAGCCAATGGGGCGTAGCCAAGCGGTAAGGCAGCGGTTTTTGGTACCGCCATGCGGAGGTTCGAATCCTCCCGCCCCAGCCACTCCCGCCGGAATATGGCCGCCTAATCCGCGGCATACTCCCCGAAACCCCCAGTGGCGCACCGTCCTCCCTGTTGCGTCACGGCGACACTTCCGGATTGCCCTTGAGGCTGGAAGCCCCATCATCAAACATTCGGCGAACTTCAAACATTCAGTAGTCATTTTGAGAGTTGGCTGCTGGCTTGGGTGCCGGGAACCGACAAGCTCTCGGGTGCGTTCATTCAGTCTGTAAAAGTGAGTTCCCCTATGACCGAGGTCCTATCCCTCCATGTGAGCCGGACCACGCGATATCTGCGCGATCGGTTCGGTCCCGTGGATCTGTTGGATAACCTGCCGGTCGGTATCTGCTGCTGCGATGCCGAGGGGGTTCTAGTCCAGTTCAATAAACATGCTGCCGAGCTTTGGGGCCGAAGCCCGCAGGTTGGCGCGCAGCGCTTCACCGGCGCGGAGCGCATCTTCGACCCGGACGGCAGACAGCTTCCGCTCGAGGCTATCCCGATCGCCAGGGTTCTGCAGACCGGTAAGCCGGTTCGCAATGCAACGGTGATGGTGGACCGCCCCGATGGCACGCGCATCAGCCTGATCGTAAATGCCGAGCCGCTGCGCGATGACGACAAAATCGTCGGTGCCGTCAGTTGCTTTCAGGATGTGACGAACCTCAGCCGCAAGGATGAACCGCCAAACAGCGGGAACGAGGTTCTGGAAGACTTCTTCGAGCATGCGCCAATTGGTCTTCACGTCGTCGCCGGGGATGGCACGATCCTCCGTGCGAACAAGGCCGAGCTGGAGCTCCTGGGCTACAGCGCCGAGGAATACGTCGGCCGGCCCGTCGCCGATTTCCATGCCGACGAGCACGTGGTCGAGGAGATCTTGGCTCGGCTGTCGCGTGACGAGGTCCTGGACCGTTATCCCGCTCGCATGCGGGCCAAGGATGGTTCGATCCGGCACGTGCTGCTTACGTCCAATGCCGAGGTCCTTGACGGCAAATTGGTCAAGACCCGCTGCTTCGTCCTGGATGACACCGGCAGGAAACTGGCTGAAGCGCGCGAGCGCATTACGGAGACACGTGCGCGAGCCGCGCTGGCTTCAGTCCCTGTTGCAGTCTACATGACGGATGCAGAAGGCAGGATCATCTTCTTCAACGAGGCCTACGAAAGGCTTATTGGGCGGAAGCCGGAGCCTGACGTGGACCGGTTCTGCTCCGCGTGGCGGATTTACACGCCCGAGGGCGAGCCGATCCCACGAGAGGACTGCCTGATGGCCGTCGCATTGAAGGAGCAGCGCCCCATTTCCGGCATGGAAGTGATCATCGAGCGGCCGGATGGAACGCGTGTGAGCGTCCTGCCACATCCAACCCCCATATCAGGCGGAGATGGCTCCCTGATTGGCGCGGTCAACGTGATGGTCGATATTACCGACCGCCATGAGACAGATGCGCAACTCGCACACCTTGCCGCCATCGTCGCCTCATCCGATGATGCCATCATCAGCAAGTCGCTCGATGGCCGGATCACGTCCTGGAACGCAGGCGCCACCCGCATTTTCGGCTACGAAGAGCAGGAGGTGGTCGGCAAGCCGATCACGCTAATCGTTCCGCCTGAGCTGCACGACCAAGAGCTCGCGATGCTCGAAAAGCTGAGGCGTGGCGAGCGTGTGGATCATTTCGAAACGGTGCGGGTCGCCAAAGATGGGCGCCGGGTCGACATCTCGCTCACTGTCTCGCCCATTCGGGACAGACTGGGACGGGTCATCGGTGCCTCGAAGGTCAGCCGCGACATCACGGAGCGCAAACGTCACGAAGAGCTGCAGAAGCTGCTCATTGGCGAGCTCAATCATCGTGTGAAGAACACGCTCGCAACCGTCCAGGCCATTGCGACCCAGACGGTCCGCTCGGCCAACAGCCCAGCAGAATTCATGTCGGGCTTTTCGGGACGCCTGCAATCACTCGCGCGCGCTCACTCCGCGCTCACTCGGGGAAACTGGCAGGGGGTCGACGTCGAGGATCTCCTTCGCGACCAGCTCCTGCTCGGAGGCGCCGAAGACGAGCAGATCGCCTATTCGGGCCCGCAGGTCGTCCTGGAGCCCCAGGTTGCGCTGCATCTCGCACTGGTGCTGCACGAGCTCGGCACAAACGCACGCAAGTACGGGGCGCTCTCTGTTCCAACGGGACGCTTGATGCTGCGGTGGGCGGTGAGAGGCGGTTGCGATGAGAAGCTGCTGTTATCTTGGCAGGAGCGAGGCGGGCCGCCGGTGAAACCGCCCCGTCAGCGCGGATTCGGCAGCATGCTCATAGAGCAGAACCTCGAGGCGCAAGGCGGCCGGGTTTCTGTCGCATACCCGGTGGAGGGGGTTACCTGTGAGATCAGCCTTCCATTGCCGGACAGCCGGCGTCCGGCCATATCCGCAGGGCGCGTGACCTCCGATTCAGCACGACCGACTGCTTCGCTGGGGGACTCGCTCGCCCGATCCGCACCAGGAAAGAACCCCCGGGTTCTCATCGTCGAAGACGAGCCATTGGTATCGATGGACGTCGCGATGGCGCTGTCCGATGCCGGCTGCGGCATCGTCGGACCAGCGGCGAATCTGGACAAGGCCAGGGAGCTTATCGCCGGCGACCAATTCGAAGTGGCAATCCTGGACGCCAATCTCTCGGGCGAGCCGGTTGATGAATTGGCAGCCGAGCTCACCCGGCGCGGAATCCCATTTGCGTTTTTGACCGGCTACGGCCTCGAAGGCATACCGCGGGAATTCCGGACAGCGCCGCTCATCGACAAGCCATTCAATCCGGGGCAGCTGGTGGCGGTCGTTGAAGCGTTGATCGCCGGAAAGGCCTGAGGCCGCGCTAGAGGCAGGGTGCGGCTCCAGAGCTGGAGCACTCCAGCGCCATCCGAAGGGGATCCCGTGTCAATTGACCCGCGTTGGTCTGCGAGCGCGCCGAAGCGCTCCGCACAGTGGGTGACGATTGAAAGCTGTCCTCGTTTCATCTTTTGCCGAACTCTACGATGCGGTGACGCCGCTCAGTCAACCCGCGGTGTTTCGCGGCGACGTGGATGCCGCGCAGGCCCTCGTGCCCCACCTTGGACGCACGGATTGCGACCGGGAGACGGAAATTCAGCTCTTTCGCGAGTGGCAGCGCCAAGCCGTCCAGTTTCTCGATCTTCCGGCAGATGACTGGGATTGCCTGACGATCGCGCGGCATTATGGGCTGGCGACACGACTTCTGGACTGGACCATCAACCCGCTTGTCGCGGCGTTTTTTGCAGCTGCGAGCAGCCGGCCCGGGTCCGCAGCTTTGTGGGTGTTCATCCCGGGAAGGATAGTGACAGAAGCGGATGCCGATCCCTTCAGCTTCACGGGCGTGGCGCTTTACCGGCCCCGGACCCTGGCGGCGCGAATATCGCGGCAGGAGGCTGTTTTTACGGTGCATGGACCGCCCTCGGAGCCGGTTTCCGAAAGCCACGGCGAGCTCTATCGAGTGGATATCGATTCATCCTTCCGGCCGGTGCTGCTCAAGGATCTTGCCCGTTTCGGCATCAGCCACGCGTCGATGTTTCCGGGGCTCGAAGGTCTGTCTCGGGCGATCAATTGGCAATACGGATTGGACCGTGTGCGCACTTCTGAACCGCACGTCGAAGCGGTTAATGCGCTCGGCAATCCCCGCTTCGCCAGATGAACCTCACCGAATGTTGATCGATAATCGCGCTGGAATTCGGCCACCTGCAGTGAGCCGGCGGCCCAGCCGGAATTTAGTGTGCGGCCTGGGACAGGCGCTCGGCGATGTCTCGGGCCGTCCGTTCCCCGACGGCAGCAACGCTTTTTGCGGCCCGCCCGCCTGCGGAGCCGACCGATTCCGCGGCCGATCGCGAGGATCCGATGACGCTGGAAAGGGCTCCGGCGAGCCGCTCGAGAAGCGCCGTATCCCCGACTTCGGATGCCGCGGCCTGAGCACGTGCACTTCCGGCCTCGATCGCTCCGCGGACCTTGGAGGCCAGCCGATCGAAATCGCGCCGTGACAGGCGCGGTGCAGCGCTGGCTCCGCCTCGCATCATGAGACCCAGCAGGAATCCGATGCCGAGCGCGACGCCGACTGCGGGAAACGGATTCTCGCGAATGAGTTTCTGAACCTCTGCCGACGTTTCGGTTGCGTCTTCTTTCAGGTCTCCTGCGCGGTTCTGAAGATAAACCTGGACCTGCTCGGAAAGCCGCATCATTTCCGCTCGCAGCTCCTCGATCTTCGCACCAATGTCGCCGGTTTCCTTTCCAGCTGCCTCGTTCACGCTTTCCGAGCCGTAAACCATCACAATCTCCCTCAATGCACCGGCGCCGCAGCTAACCAAACGGCGGCGAAAGCTCCATTGGCGGTCAAGCAAGGGAACGCGGGCGCGCTGTGCCAGTTCCGATTTTAGATGGATGCAGCCGGTGCTCGGCTACGGAAGTTCAGCGTAGGTCGGTCGTGCAAAATGCAGGTTCGAATTCGAGGCGGCTGATATCGGATCTTACGGCGAGGCCTTATGAGGTAAAGAAGGGTCGAGAAGGTCACGTGGCCCGATTTAAAACGCGTCCAGTAGATGGGCGGGCCTGGTCCCTGTCGACGCATCTGCTCGTGCTTTGCCTCTCGATATTGGTTCCCGGAATCATCCTTGGTGGACTGGCGCTCTGGAACCTTTTCTTGGCCGAAAGCGCCAGCACGAAAATGCGGCTTCTGGGAGATGCCAGCTACATAGCTGCCGGGATCGACCGTGAAATTCTGGGCTTCACCCGTGTTGGCGAATCTTTGGCCTCCTCGCCATTGCTCCAGGATCAAAAATTCGAGGCTTTCGACCTGCAGGCTCGCCAGCTATTCGGGCTCCATGGCTGGTACGTGATCTTGACTGATCGCACTGGCAAGCAGCTCGTCAACACGACTTTCCCGTCAGGGAGCACGCTCCCGACCACCGATTTGTCCCGCATCGAAGATGTAATGGAAACCGGAAAGCCGCAAATTTCTGACCTGTTCTTTTCTGCCAGCAATATACCGCTCGTCGGCGTCCGTATTCCGGTCATATCGGGGGGCGAGACCGCCTATGTGCTGACGGTTGCAGTGCCCACGCAGATTTTCACGCCAATTCTCGATCGGAATATCGGCGGGCTCAACTGGACGGTGACATTGGCGGATCGCAAGGGCCGAATCATCGCTCGATCCCAAGGCCATGCAAGTAGCGTCGGCAAAAGCCTGTCGGGCTCTACCCTGGATCAGCTCAGACTGGGCATGCCGATCCATCGTGTCGTCTCGAATGGAACCGAAGTTGTTCGCGTCGTCGACCGCTCGGCACTGGCCGGCTGGATCGTGTCCGCGACCGTGCCAACGGCAGATCTGGCCGCAATCGCACGCCGGGGATGGGTGACTTTTGCGGCACTTGCTGCTGCCTTGACAATCTTGTCGGTCGTGCTTGCCTATCTCTTCGCCCGGCGGATTGCGATCCCGATTCAAACCCTCGCCGGGGTGCCCCTTGACAGCAGCACGAGCCGATTCCCGGAGACGGGCTTGGCAGAGGCGAACCGGGTCGGTTCCGCGCTCTTCGAGTCGGTGCGGCAACTCGAGGCCAGCAGGCAGCAGTATCGAACCCTCGTCGAGGCTGCCAACGACATCATTTTCACGACGGATCTCGATGGGCGCTTCTTGACCTGCAATGCCGCAGGTTACTCGGCCCTGGGCTACAGCGGAAACGAGCTGATCGGCAGAAGCTTCAACAGCTTGCTGTCTGACAAAAGCGCGCATGCCGCCTGCGAGGGCCTGCCGGTCTCGACAGGTGAGTTGCCGGCTTCCGAGGACCAGTTGCAGAGGCGCTTCGAGGTGGAAGTGGTCGCCCGCTCCGGTCGCACGCTGGTCTGGGAGGTGAGCAGTCAGCTTCTCCGCGATGCCAGTGGGAAGCCCGAGTCGGTGCTGAGCATCGCCCGAGATATCACGGAGCGCAGGAAAGCCGAAGAACAGATCCGAGCAAACGAGGAACGGCTGCGGCTGGCGCTTGCTGGTATTGGCGCTGGCGTGTGGGAGTACGAGTTCGCGAGCCGCGCGAGCAATTGGTCGCCGGAGATGCTGGAGCTTTACGGCCTCGACCAGAAGGACTTTCCGCTGAGCCGCGAGGCTTTGCTGAATTTGGTCCACCCCGACGACCGCGAACGCGTTCGGGAGATCACCCGCCTGCATGCGAAAAAAGGTGGTCCCTTTGCCTGCGAGTTTCGCGTGTGTCGGCCTGATGGCCGACTTGTCTGGATCAGCTCGCGCGGCGTCATCGAGTGTGCCGCGGATGGCCAGCCTGTGCGCATACGCGGCATCGATCAGGACGTTACCGCCGCTCGCATCGCGGAGCAGCACCGCTCCGAGCTTCTTCGGACGACGGCGCAGCAACTGAACGAGCTGCAATCCCTCTACAACTCGGCGACGGTCGGCTTGGCGTTGCTTGATCGCGAGTTCCGCTTCCAGCGCATCAACCAGGTCCTGGCCGCAATGAACGGGTATTCGGTCGAGGAGCATCTGGGCCGTGTGGCCTGGGACCTCATCCTGGATTTACGCCCCAAAGTCGAGCCGATCCTGAAACGCATTCTGGAGACAGGGGAGCCGGTGACCGGCGTCGAGGTTACGGGGGAGACACCTGCCCGACCAGGCGACCAGCGCAGCTGGCTGCTGCAGTTCTATCCTTTGAAATCGCGCGATGGATCGGTTGTCGGCATCGGCACCATATGCGAGGACGTGACGGAACGGCGGCGGGCGCAGCTCGGCCAAGCCCACTTGGCCGCCATCGTCGAGTCGTCCTCAGACGCGATCATCAGCTGGTCGGCAGACGGGCGCCTCCGGAGCTGGAATCCCGGCGCGGAACGGATGTTCGGGTACACGGCCGATGAGGCCATCGGCCAGGGGACGAACCTGCTCTTCACTCCGGGCCCCGGCCAGTCAACTCCCCGGGCGTTCGAACTGGCCAAGTCGGGTAAGCGCGTGCAGTTCGAGGGGTTGAGGCGCCGGAAGGATGGAACGGAAATCCCGGTCTCGATCAGCGCCTCGCCGATGCGCGATGACAATGGTCGGATTGCCGCCGTCTCGGTCATCTACCGTGACATATCCGAGCAGAAGCGTCGCGAGGAGCACACGCGCTTCATCATGCGCGAGCTTTCGCATCGCTCGAAGAACTTGCTGGCCGTGATCCAGGCCATGGCGCGGCAGACCGCCCGGACCAGCCGCGATCTGATGGACTTCCAGGACCGGTTCACCGCCCGCGTGCGCGGCCTCGCTCAGTCGCATGATCTGCTCGTCAAACGAGACTGGAGGGGCGTACCGGTCGCGGAGCTGGTGCGCGCCCATTTGGGCCCGTTCGTCGACCGCAGCGAGCAGGGCCTCATCCTCTCCGGGCCGAGCCTCTCGCTGAAACCGGAGGCTGCTCAAAACGTCGGTCTCGCCCTGCACGAGCTTGCCACCAACGCATCCAAGCATGGTGCGCTCAGCAGTCCGACCGGGTGCATCGAGATTCGCTGGCACACCGAACAGCGCGACGACGGCGAGCACCGTTTCCACATGCTGTGGCGCGAGACGGGCGGGCCAGAGGTCGTCCAACCTCGGGTGCGGGGGTTCGGTCACACCGTTATCGACGCCATGGTCGGCCGGGCCCTGGAAGGTGAGGCCCATCTCGAGTGGCGGCGTGAGGGACTTGTGTGGCGGCTCGATGCCGCCGCATCCTGCATCGCGCCGGAGATGAGCGTGGCGGACGCGGCGGACCTGCTGCCGGATGGGGTGGCCGGAAAGCTCAATGACCTGGATCACAAATGGCATGAGCTTCGAGAAAAGAGCGGTGGCCTGCCGCCGCCGTCAGCGATCGACATCGCTGCGCACCCCGAGTCGGACGCCATGTTTCTGGCTGCGCTTGGCCCCAATCCCGATCTGAAGCCCGTGAAATACCTCCACATTGGCGAGACGCTCAGGCGCAGACTTGGCTGGCGTGGCGAGGCAGAAATCACCAAGCGGGGAGGGGACGAGATCTTGGATTCTCTAGAGGACTGCCGCAGGTCGACGATCGCCTCTCGCCGCCCGTGCTATGAGTGGGCGCGCATCAATGTCGGCGGCGAGCCTCTGGAGTTCGAATGCCTGCTGCTTCCCTTTTCAGAGGACCGCAAGACGGCCAGCCACATGCTCGGGATCGTGGCCTTCAAGACGGCTGACTGAAACAAGCAGACGCCAACGTCTGAGCACACAGCGGCAAGCCTCGCGACAGGCTGCGAGGCCAAAGTTCTCGGCTGAAAGCCCGTGAGAAGTCTCGCAAACGCGTAAGCCTGGAAACCTTCTGTTGATATTATTTCGCACTGCGACTTTCTGCTTACTGCGAAGCAGCGGAACTTACAGGCGATTTTCAAGTTCTGCGAAGGTCATGGAAGACTGTCTCTCAAACCTGCGTGTTCTGCTCGTCGAAGACGAGCCGCTCCTCGCGTGGGAGTTGGAGCTAGCGCTCGCAGAGGCTGGAGCGACAGTGGTAGGTCCTGCCAGCACGCTCAAAATGGGTCTCGCCCTCGCGCAGCAGAACGCCATCGCGGCGGCCATCATCGATTTCCGCCTCGGTTCCGAGGAAGCCAGCCCCTTGGCTGCGCTGCTCTATGAGCGCGGCATTCCCTTCATCATCCACACAGGGCACAGCACATCTGGCCATTCGGCCTGGGGCTCCCCGCCGGTCGTGCGCAAGCCGGCGAGCCCCGATCGTGTCGTGCGGACCCTCGCCCAATTCCTCGGCGAGGGGGAAGGCTATGGCGCCACACCAGCGCTCAGTTCAGGTCGACTCGGCTGAGCCTCAGTGAGTTGGCGATCACGCTCACCGATGACAACGACATGGCAGCCGCCGCAATGATCGGCGACAGCAGGATGCCGAACGCAGGGTAGAGAATGCCTGCTGCGACCGGCACTCCGAGCGCGTTGTAGACGAACGCAAAGAAGAGATTCTGGCGGATGTTGCGCATCGTTGCCGCTGAGAGGTGACGGGCTCGCACGATCCCGGTGAGATCGCCCTTGACCAGCGTCACTCCGGCGCTCTCCATGGCCACATCCGTTCCGGTGCCCATGGCGATGCCGACATTGGAGGCCGCGAGCGCCGGCGCGTCATTGATGCCATCACCCGCCATGGCGACGATCCGGCCCTCGGCGCGCAGTCGCTCCACCACCTTGCTCTTGTCCTCCGGCAGCACCTCCGCGGCGACATCGTCAATGCCGAGCTTGCGCGCAACAGCATGGGCAGTGGTGGCATTGTCTCCGGTCAGCATGACGACTCGGAGCCCGAGCCGCTTCAACTCCGCGATCGCGGCCGGCGTGGTCGGCTTGATGGGGTCGGCAACGGCGATGACGCCCGCCGGCTTGCCGTCTATGCCCACGTAGATCGCCGTTGCACCATCCGCGCGCAGATCATCGGCAGCCGTCTCCATGCCGGCGACATCGATGCCGGCGTTTTGCATCATGAGGCGGTTGCCCAGGACCACGTCGCGTCCCTCCACCTTGCCGATGACGCCCTTGCCGACAGGAGAATCGAAATTGCTGGCCGGGCTCAGCGTCAGCCCGCGCTCTTCCGCGGCCGCAATGATGGCGGCGGCCAGCGGGTGCTCGCTGCCGCGCTCGAGGCTGGCGGCCAGCCGCAGCACCTCGGTTTCATCGAGGCCCTGCGCGGGCCGCACCGCCGTAACCTTTGGGCGGCCTTCGGTCAGCGTCCCAGTCTTGTCGATGACGATCGTGTCGACCTTTTCCATCTGCTCCAGGGCTTCGGCGTTCTTGATGAGGACGCCGCTCTGTGACCCGCGGCCGATGCCGACCATCACCGACATCGGTGTTGCCAGACCGAGTGCGCACGGGCAGGCGATGATGAGCACCGACACGGCTGCGATCAGCGCAAAGGTGAAGCGCGGCTCCGGACCCCAGATCGACCATGCCGCAAAAGCGAGCACCGCGACGCCGATGACCATCGGCACGAACCATCCGCTCACCTGGTCTGCCAGCCGCTGAATGGGTGCGCGGCTGCGCTGCGCCTGCGCCACCATCTGCACGATGCGTGAAAGGACGGTGTCACGTCCGATCTTCTCCGCGCGCATGACGAACGTGCCGGTCTGGTTCATGGTGCCGCCGATGACGGCCGCGCCCTCCGTCTTGGTGACCGGCATCGACTCGCCCGTGACCATCGATTCGTCGATGGAGCTGCGGCCCTCGATGAGCTCACCGTCGACCGGCACGCGTTCACCTGGGCGTACACGCAGAAGATCACCGACGTTGACGAGCTCCAGACCGACGTCCTCCTCGCTGCCGTCGGCATTGATGCGGCGTGCGGTCTTGGGCGTGAGGTCGAGCAGGGCGCGAATGGCGCCGCTGGTGCGTTCGCGTGCCCTCAGCTCCAGCACCTGCCCGAGCAGGACGAGGACCACGATCACCGCGGCCGCCTCGAAGTACACGGCGACGGCGCCATCGGCCGTCCGGAAACTGTCCGGAAACAGGCCCGGCGCGAGTGTTGCGACCAAGCTGTAGAGCCACGCCGTTCCGGTGCCGATGGCAATCAGCGTGAACATGTTGAGGTTGCGTGTCACGAGCGACTGCCAGCCGCGTTCGAAGAATGGCCAGCCCGCCCACAGGACGACCGGCGTCGCAAGGAGGAGCTGCAGCCAGTTCGACGCCTGCTGACCGAGCCAATGCGTCAGGCCGGTCAAATGGCCGCCCATCTCGAGCAGGAAAACGGGGATGGTCAGCACCGCGCCGATCCAGAGCCGGCGCGTCATGTCGACCAGCTCAGGGTTGGGCCCGGTTTCGGCTGTCACCAGCTCGGGCTCCAGCGCCATGCCACAGATCGGGCACGAGCCTGGGCCGACCTGCCTGGCCTCGGGATGCATGGGGCAGGTATAGATGGTGCCCTCCGGCACCGGCTCCTGCCGGCGCTGCTCGGGGCTCAAATAGCGCTCCGGATCGGCCTCGAACTTCGCTTTGCATCCGGCGGAGCAGAAGTAATAGGTGCGGCCAGCGTGTTCGGCACGATGCTTGGCCGTGTGCGGGTCGACGCTCATGCCGCAGACGGGGTCCTTGACCACGTGCGCGCCATCAGCTGCCGGCGCCTCATTGCTCAGATATTTGGTGGGATCGGCCTCGAACTTCGCCTTGCAGCCGGCGGAGCAGAAGTAAAAGCTCTGGCCTGCGTGCTCCGCCTTGTGCTTGGCCGTTACGGGATCGACGCTCGTGCCGCAGACGGGATCGGTCAGTTTGCCAGCCGACGCGTGGTGGTCATGTCGACGGTCGGACCCATGCGCTTGACCGTGAGAACCGTGTCCGCAGCACGCCCTGCTTTCCTGCGATGCTGTTCCGTGACTTCCGTGCCCGTTCGCGCCCATCGGCATTGCTCCGCGCTCAGATAGACAACCCCCCAGGGGTATTTCGTGCGTTGACACTTATACCCCCATAGGGTATCTGTCAACACATGCAGAAGGAAACGAAGAAATCCTGTTTGAAGAGGTTGGGCCGCATCGAAGGGCAGGTGCGCGGGCTGGCGCGCATGGTCGAGGAAGACCGCTACTGCATCGACATCGTCACGCAGATCTCCGCTGTGAGGGCCGCTTTACGGCGGGTCGAGGAGGAAATCCTCCGCGACCACGTCGCCCATTGCGTGGAGCACGCCATCGCCAGCGGGGATGCCAGCGAGCAGAGGCAAAAAGTGGCCGAGCTCATGGAGGTGCTGGCGCGAAGCAGTCGATGATCCTTGGCGAATAGCGAAATAGCGAATGGCGAATAGGGGATCTCTAAAGCCCTATTCGCTACTCGCCATTCACCATTCGCCCCAGCTTCAATGCGGCCTGCTCAACGATAGAACGTCATTGCACGCCTGCTCGCATTCGCGGCACGTCTCTGCACAAATTCGACAATGCTCGTGCTTTGAGGCGTGCTTTTCGCATTCCTCGGCGCAGATTCGGCAAGCGATCGCGCAGGCCTGAAGCTGCGCGGCCCAGATGTCGGGCGATGCCATACTCGGGCGTGACAGGATGTTTGCGGTGGCGGTGCAGACGTCGACGCAATCGAGGTTCATCCGGATGCACCGGGACAGCATCTCGACATCGCTCTCGCTCAAGCAGGCATCCGCGCACGTGTTGCAGGTCTGCGCGCAGTCATTCAAGGCATGGATGGTGGCCGCGTAATCCTCGAGCGGTTGGGATTGGGGGCTTGGGTGCTTCTGCAGGATCTGAATCGTGTGTGCCACGGCTCTCCTCCGGAGTGCGGTTGACGACGGTTTGGGATCACAACGCACACTTCCGGGGCTCGATCCTGCAGCAGCGCACGTCATTGACGCAGCACACTCTTCGGCAGCGATTGGTGGAGTCGGCCGATCTCCGCCCAGGGGTCGCTGTTTCGCCGCGCTATCCGTTCCGGCACAGTGTGGACGTTGAACTGCGCGGGATCGAGGTCGGCTCGCAGCTCGTCCCATTCCAGCGGCAATGCGACGGGCGCTCCCGCCCGGGCTCTCGTCGAGTAGGGGGCGATGGCGGTGGAGGTGGGATCGTTGCGCAGGTAGTCGATGAAGATGCGGCCCTTGCGCTGCGCCTTCGGAATTTTGGTCAAGAACCGATCCGGCGCATCGGCGGCCATTCCTTCTGCCACGGCCTTGGCGAACGCCTTGACCTCCGGCCATTCGTAGCGCCTCGCGATGGGCACAACGACATGCGCGCCTTTGCCGCCAGTTGTTTTGGCAAATGACTCCAGGCTACGATCGCGGAGCACGGCGCGGAGATCGTGGGCTCCGGCTACGACATCGCGGAAGCCGAGGCCCTCGCCCGGATCGAGATCGAACACGATGCGGTCTGGCCGGTCCGGCCGGTCGATGCGCGAACCCCACGGGTGAATCTCCAGGACACCCATCTGCACCAACGCGATCAGCCCCCTCACATCTTTGATGTAGAGATAAGCGCCCGAGTCCTCGAAGCCTGGAATATCGACCTCGCTGACTTCCGGCGGCACGCCCGAGCCGGCATGGCGCTGAAAGAAGCATTGCCTTTGGCGCCCGTCCGGACAGCGGACGAGGCTGATCGGGCGGCGGGCGACATGCGGGAGAATATCATCCGCAATGGTGCAGTAGTAGTCGGCGAGCTCGCGCTTGCTGACCCCCTGCTCGGGGTAAAGCACCTTTTCGGGACTGGTCAGGCGCACGCCCTTGAGCGCGATCTCGTTCGCGGTTCCTGATGCCACGTCAGTGCTCCAGTAGCTCGGCAATGACCTGCGGGCTCGGCTCGCGCTCGAGCTGGTCGAACGTGCATTGCTGGGGTTCCTTGTCCGGCCGCCATCGGAGAAGGCGCGTTCCGTGGCGGAACCGGTTGCCGGTCGTGTGATCGTAGCAGACCTCGACCACGAGCTCTGGCCGCAGCGGCTCCCATTCGCCCGACCGCTCGGTGCTCCAGCGGCTCGGTCCGCCGGGCGCATCGCCGGTGAAGCCCGGAGGCTCGACCAGGGCTTCAAGCCGGCGTGTCAGCTCCGGGCGCTCGGCATGGCTGATGCCGGACGTGAAGCCGACGTGATGGAGCAAGCCCTTATCGTCGTAGAGCCCGAGCAGCAGCGAGCCGACCAGACGCGAACCCGTCTCGTACCGGAAGCCACCGACGACGCAGTCTGCCGTGCGCATGCGCTTCACCTTCAGCATTGCCCGTTCGCCCGGCCGGTACGGCGCATCCTCTCGCTTTGCCACGACCCCGTCGAGTGCGCCGCCGCTTTTTTCGAGCCAGCGTCGGGCTTCCGATCGGTCGAGCGTATAGGGCGAGAGCCACAGCCATTCCTGGTGCGGAACCGACCGGTAGAAGGCTTCCAGGGCCTGCCGCCGTTCAGGGAGCGGAGAGTCGAGCAGACTGCGGCCACTGGCATCGAGCAGGCAATCGAAGATGATGAAGGTGGCCGGCGTTTCGGCGGCAAGCCGCTTGATCCTGCTTTCCGCCGGATGCAAACGCAGCTGCAGTGCGTCGAAGGAAAGTGTGCCGTCCCGAGCAATCGCGAGTTCTCCGTCAATCGCGAACCTGGGCTCGGGCAAGCCTTGCAGCAGTGCTCTGATCTCAGGAAAAAACCTTGTCAGGTCGCGTCCCGATTTCGACCGCAAAGTGACCTCGGAACCGTTGCGAAAGGCCAGGCAGCGGAAGCCATCCCATTTCGGCTCGTATTGCCAGCCGCCTCCCGTTGGCAGGCGATCGACGAGCTTGGCTTCCATGGGCAGCAGATCCGGCGGCAGCGGCAGGGCCGAGAGGCCTTCCGCCTTGCGGCCGCGGGTGCTTATGGTTCTTGCGCGCATCAGGTGCTTCCTTGCCGATCGGCAGCTTGCCTGATCCATAAACACCGGGCCTGCCCAATGTGTCCCGATTCCGAAGTTGGCTTAAGCTGCGGGGAAATTCCGCTGCCAGACGGACTGCACTTGCGGCAGGGCTTCGAACGCCGTTCCGATTGCGTGGAGGCGCGGGGCATTCGCCGCGAACCACTCGCGTTTTGGCCGCCAGCGGCTCATGGCGGAGATGTAAAGATCGAGTGCAGAAAGGCGCTCGCCCAGGAACCATGGCTGGCCGGCCTCGCTTTCGAGAATGCCCCAGAGCCTGCGGGCATAGGCGTCCACATTTTCCCGAAAACCTTTCTGTGCCTCCTCGCCAGGCACAAAACGGCTCGGGTCGTCGGCGTAGGTGAAGGTCGGGTAGATGTTCGCAACGATAAACACGAGCCAGCGCAGGAAGGCTGGCCTTAATGGTTCATCGGGCGCAGGCACGAGTTCGTTGCTTCTCGTCACGTCGGCGAGATAAAGCGTGATGGCCGCGCTCTCGGTCATCACCGCGCCGCTCGGCAGGATAAGGGTCGGCAGCTGGGCAAGGGGGTTGAGTCGCTGAACGCTTTCCCTGGCCTCGGCAGACTTGAACAGGTCGTCAACATCCTCGATCGTGTAGTCGAGCCCGTACCAGTCGAGCTGCGCCTCTGCCATGATCGAGCCCCATCCGGGGCGGCTGATGAGCTTGTACATGAGCGAGATCCCAACGGTTGCGGACGGATCGTCAATAGGCAGGAAACGAGGGGCGATGCGCAAGGCTCCACCCTCGATGTGAGCGGCAGAGGGCGAGATGGCAAATCCTGTTCTGGTGGAATTGTTGCGCGGCGGGCGCGTCGAAAGTCGCCACCGCGGCTCGGTCGCCATTGCCGGCCCGGATGGCCGTTTGGCGCTTGCCATAGGCGAAGTCCACCGGCCCGTCTTCCCGCGCTCTGCCATCAAGGCGATCCAGTGCCTGCCGCTGATCGAGACGGGCGCCGCCGATCATTTCGGGTTCGGCGCCGCCGAGATCGCGCTTGCCTGCGCCTCCCATAGCGGAACGGAACGCCACGTCGCCGTGGCTGCGGGGATGCTAGCGAAGGCGGGGCTGGACGCGGCGGCGCTGGCCTGTGGAGCGCACGAGCCGCTGTCGCCCGCCGCTGCACGCAGGCTGATCCAGGAGGGCCGGCCGCTGTCGCCGCTCCACAACAACTGTTCGGGCAAGCACGCAGGGATGCTGGCGACAGCGGTGCACATGGCCGAGCCCGTCGCCGATTACTGGCGTCCGGACCATCCGGTTCAGGTGCGCATTGCCGAAGCGCTGGCCAGCCTGACGGGCACCCCAATCGGAAAGGACCAGCTGGGTATCGATGGTTGCTCGGCCCCGAACTGGGCCATACCGCTGGCCAACCTGGCGCGCGCCTTTGCCCGGATCGTCTCGGGCGAGGGGCTCGATGCGAAACGGCGCGATGCGGCGGCGAGGATAGTGCAAGCGTGCTGGGCCGAACCGGAGCTGGTGGCCGGACCCGAGCGGCTGGATTCGGTTCTGATGACGCAGTTTCGCGGATCCCTGTTTCTGAAAACCGGCGCAGAGGGGGTCTACTGCGGGGCCGTTCCGGCCCGCGGTCTGGGATTTGCGCTGAAGATCGACGACGGCGCGAAGCGCGCCTCGGAAATGGCGCTCAAGGCACTTGTTTCACGCCTCGTGCCCGATGCGCAAGATCTGGCCGCTGAGGAAACCGTTCCCAACTGGCGTGGGCTTCCTGCTGCACGGCTACGCTGTGCTTCCGCCTGGCTCCAGTCGATTGCGGACGCCGGCTTCTAGCGTCTGAGTGTGGCGGCAATGATTTCAAGGCCGCCCTCGATGGCCTGATCCCAGTCGAGCTGGGTTGCGGTTTCATCCGAAACCTTCATTTCGCCGAGCGCTTTCGGCAGGTGGATAAAGCCGCTCCGCATCTGCCGGTCCGCCCGCCACGCTCGCTCGAGCGAATGATAAAGCACGGCGTTACAGAGATAACCACCCGCATCGCGGGACAGGATGACAGGTAATCCCCTCCGCCGGAGCCGTCCGGCGATGTGATAGGCCGGAAAGCGTGCCGCGAGCAGCTCCGGGCCATCCATCGACAACTTTTCAGACGGCGGCAGCAGGCCTGCCGCATCGGGAACCGGCCGCGCATGATTGTGCGCGCGGGATTCGATCGTGATGGCGCGTGCCTGGCTCGACACGCCGAAGTGCAGGGCAACGGCCGGATTCAGCGCATCCAACAAATCGGACGCGGCAGCCGGCCCGCCACGCCACTCGGTGGGGAGTATGGCCGCCTCGACGTGATAATCAGGAAAGCGCTTCCGCGCTTCGGCAGCCAGCTCGGGAACGAGCCGAGACGAGGCGTTCTCCGGAACCCCGGGGAAGGGGCCGAAGCCGGTAAGAAGAATGGCTGGACGCTGCCCGGACATGGCTTGGAAATAAGCCGTTTTGCTGGGTACGGAAAGGGTGCGGTGGCTAGCCAAAACACCTCTCTAGCAACAGTCCGGTCGTGGCGGTCAGCTCGGCCGGGGGCACATGGGGCTTGCAGGGCCAGCAGCCTGGCTTGCGGAAACGAGCGGCTTCCTGTCCGGCCAGCAGCAGAATTAGAGCCACTGGTCCAAGCCAAGAGGTGGCCAGTCCATGCCGGACTGGTCACTTCTCGAGGAGACGAAGAGCTTCGTCGACCGCCCGCGGCGCCGTCATCCGGCCGTGACGGACTTCCTCCTCCAGCTCCGCAATCCGCTGTGCCGCGTGATCGCGCGACTTCAGCGCTTCCATCAGGCGTTCCTGGAGCATGTCGCGCATCCAGTTGACGGCCTGCTCCTGACGCTTCGCCTGGAGCTCCCCGCTGTCTGTCATCCGCCTCCGGTGCTCGGCGATCTTGGCCCACACCGTGTCGAGGCCGCGATTTTCAACCGCTGAGGCAGTGAGCACCGGCGGTTTCCATGTTGCCGTGCGCGGTGTGAGAATATTGAGCGCCGCCCGGTAATCAGCGGCGGTGCGTTTCGATCGCTCGATGTTATCGCCATCGGCCTTGTTGATGACGATCATGTCGGCGATCTCGATAATGCCCTTTTTGATACCCTGCAACTCGTCGCCGCCGCCAGCCAGCATCAGCACGAGGAAGAAATCGACCATATCGGCCACGGCCGTTTCCGACTGGCCGACGCCTACCGTCTCTACGATGACGACGTCGAAGCCCGCGGCCTCGACCAGCAGCATCGTCTCGCGCGTCCGCCGCGTGACGCCGCCGAGCGTGCCGGAGGAGGGGGACGGGCGAATGAAGGCGTTGGGGCTTGCGGCAAGGCGCGCCATCCGGGTCTTGTCGCCGAGGATGGACCCGCCCGAGCGCCGCGAGGTCGGGTCGACGGCGAGCACGGCAACCCTGTGTCCGGCAGCGATCAGGTTCGTGCCGAGCTGATCGATGGTTGTCGATTTGCCCACGCCGGGAGTGCCGGTGATGCCGATGCGCCATGCCCCGCCACTTGCGGGCAAGAGCTCCTGCAGCAGGTCCTGCGCCAGCTTCTGGTCGTCCGGCCTGGTGCTCTCGACGAGCGTGATCGCCCGCGCCAGCACGGCCCGGTCACCGCGGCGGATGCCGTCGACCAGCCCGGACAGGCTCAACTCTGTGCGCTTAGGGCTGCTTTTCATCCTCTGCTCCCGATACGCGATGCGAACTTGGCCGCGATGGGCACGAGAGGCAAGTCCCTTGGAAGCATCGCTGCACGCCCAACCGATGCCACGATAGTTATCAAAATACACAGCGTCCTGATGATCGAGATCGGTTGCGGCGGCCCGGTCGCGCTCCTAGAGTGCGCCGCCGAGAAAAAGAAGTGGGGAGGGGTTCCATGGAGTTATCGCAGAACGCGATCTATGTGCTGCTCGCCGGCGTTGCGCTCTTCCTTTACGCGATCGCATGGTGGCTGACGCGGCGAAAAGGGCTTCTGACCAGGATCATCGTCCGCTCGGCCCTTGCGTTGATGATGTTGCTCCCCCTGGCCGTCGGACTTCAACTTGGTCAGATGGGCTCTCCTGATAAGTCAGCCGCTCCCGAAGGACGTGTCGAACAGGAAGTCGGAGGCGCTGATGATCAGGAGCGGCCGGCAGCCGAATGGCAGACCCATGGACGGGAGTTTGGCACGGCGCCCGAGGATCTGGCGCGTTCGCGCCGGATCGGTTCCCCAAAGAGGTCCGCGGCTCCCAAAGATGGAGCCCCGGCAGCGCGGGACCCGGCAGGATCGCCCTTGTCTGATGATGGCGAGCGTCCGTTTGCGGAATCGGCGCCCCCGGCGCCCACAACCGACTCAGGGGCGCCAGCCCGGCGAAGCGCCGAAGCTCCGCCGGCGGCCGGTGCAACGCCTCCGCCCGAGGAGAGCGATTGGGATGTGGTCCCCGTATTCTATGGCACCGACCGCGCCAAGCTTTCCGGCGGCAAACGAGTTGATTACGGGGCGGAGCGCGGCAAGCGCCTGCAGCTGGGCCATGCCCTAGTGACTGTGCCCAAATCCCATCAGGTGCCGGAGATCGAACGGCCTTGGGTCTATCACATTCCTTTCACCAAAATCGTCATCTGGCAGGAGGAGGAGGACCCGAAAAAGCACTTCACGATCAAGGAAATTCGCGAGCTTGGCAGCCTCGAGTTCCTCGAGCTCGTCCGCAAACGACTGGCTGAATCGGTCGCCTACAAAGACCACGCGCTCGTGTTCGTGCACGGCTTCAATACGAGCTTCGAGTTCGCCGTGTTTCGTACGGCGCAGATGGCCTACGACCTGAAGTTCGATGGCGCGCCATTCGTTTACAGTTGGCCATCGAAAGGGGCCTTGGGCGTACAGGACTACAGCTACGATCGGGAGAGCGCCGGAGCGGCGGAGCCCTATTTCCGTGAATTTCTGGACCTTGTCGTCAGGGAGACCGGTGCAAAGTCGGTCAGCGTCATCGCGCACAGCATGGGCAATCAGCTCCTGCTGCCTGTGCTGCGTGACATGCGCCGGTCCGCGCCGGAGGGCGTGAAGATTTCGCAGGTGATCCTTGCAGCGCCAGACGTGGATCGCGATTCGTTCGAGTTTCTGGCGCGCGAGATCCAGGGCATCAGCGGCGGGGTCACGCTGTTCGCGGCTGCCAACGATCGGGCGCTTGCCGCCTCGCGCCAGTTCTGGGGCGGCGTCCCCCGCGCCGGCGATGTTCCGCCAGAAGGCCCCATCATCGTGCCTGGTGTCGACACGATCGACGTGACGGCGATCAACACCGAGATGTTCTCGCTCAACCATTCGGGCTACGCCGAAAAGACGGAGCTGCTGAATGACATACGGCTCCTGATCCAGACGGGAGAACGGCCGCCTGAAAGGCGCATCCCCATTCTGGAGCGCGTCACGACGTCAGCCGGTGCTTTCTGGCGCTATCCGGCGATGCGCTGAATTTTTTGTATCGCCGCCGTGATCTATTTCATCAGCTCCAGGACCTCGTCGTAGGAGCTGACCTTGTGGACCTTACCATCCCGGATGAAATAGAGCCATTCGAGCTTCTCGCTCCTGGCAAGGTCCTCCGGCGTGACAGCTTCGAGCTCGGTGGCGAGCTGGACGCGGAATTGCGGGATCACGTCGTCGATGAGCGACGGCGGCGCCTCTTTCCAGGCCTCCGGTGGCGGCAGGCGGCTGGCGGCAGAGGGATTGAAGACGACCTCGTTCAGGGCCCAGGGCGGAAGCTGCCGGCGCAGCACATATTCCGAAATTGCCTCGACGAATCCTACTTGGACCAGGCCGGAGCAGATGTAGGAGTTCGGCGGCTTCCAGTCGCTGTCGCGGAACGATTCGACGGTCTGCTCCTGTCCCTCGATGGAGTGCTGGATGCCGAACCACAGGTCACGAATAATCCTGACGATTGCCCAGTAATTGTAATCGGCCTTGATGTTCTCGAGCAGAAGTCCGCGCACCCGGCTTTGCTTGTCCGCGTCGAACCAGTCGCGCCGGAGGCGCTTGATCGCCACCATGGCGCTCTTGTCCTCGAGGTAATCGCGGAAATTGCTGAGGTCGACGCCATCAGTGGTGGCTTCGATCACGAACGTGCTTTTGTAGCCGGACTCGTGAATGGGGCTCGTGAAGATCAGGGCCGAATGGGAGAACGGCGATTTGGTGGCCCAGCGGATCAGATAGGAGGCAGGATCCCATTCGCGTCGCGTCAGAACCACGTCTGAGCGTTCAAGGTAATTTCCCGCCAGGAACTCGTCGATCGATTTCGGCCATTGGTCGACGCGTACGCTCGCGGGCGCCTCGGTGCGGCCGCTGCTCTCGCTGCCAGACGTGGCCACTGCAAAGGCGTGTCCCCCGGCCGCCAGCATCGTTCCCGCCAGAAGCATCCAAAAAAAGCGCTTCCGCATGGATGACCCCCTCCCCAAGACGTATGGTGGACTTCATTCTAGACCCGAGCAAAGCCATCTTGGATCGTTTGACAACCCATTCTGGAGGGAGCTGTTGATGGTTGCCGCTGGCTGTCGCAGTCGGGCAACGTTCCATTCGTGGCTCGCCCGCATTTGGCATTGCGAGCCCTCCCCACAAATCCTCACAGGAGTTTTTCTGCCCCCGCGCCTGCCAAAGCAGTTGACAAAAGGAATGGCCAGGACAGATTGTCAGTTTTCTCTTCATTCGGGCAGGCGCTGACGCCATGAAAGCTCATATCGACTCGATCTTCCTGATTATTGCATTCCTTTACTTCGTGGCCGGCATGGGGCTGGGGATCGGTATGGGTATTGCGGAGGACTTCGCTTATGCCCACCTCCACGCGCACATAAATCTGGTGGGGTTCGTCGCCCATGCGCTATACGGGATCACGCATCGGCTTTGGCCGGCCTTGCGCGATTCATTTCTTTCCACCCCTCAGTTTCTGCTTGCGGTTTGCGGAGCGCCGGTGTTTCTGATCGGCCTGCCGCTCGCCCAATTCCATGGCCAGCCGGCTCTCGCGATCATCGGGTCTCTGCTCCTGCTCGCAAGCGCCATTCTGTTCCTGGTGATGTTTGCGACGAAATTAATGCGGAGCACGTCGCCGGTCTGACGCGCAGGTGGATCTATAGTTTTTCCGGAACGCGGCAGCAGTAGTTGGGCCTTTTGCCTCCATGGGGAGAGGTCGGCCCGAAGGGGAGTGTAACAGTTGCCACTAGCGGAACCCCTCACCCCGACCCTCTCCCCGCCGGGGAGAGGGAGGTTTGGCGCAAGCGTGGCTTGTTTTCATTCATATCGGAAATGATCTAGCCGGCGCCATCCGCTGATGGCGTGAGCAGCCACCTTCCGATGGCATCACGCTCGATCGCAGCGGGATCCGTCGGGATTTGAATGTAGTCGCCCTCCGCCCAACTTTTCTCGAAAGTCCGGTAATACCGTGAAAACGGATTGCCGGACTGTCCGGTCGGCTGCATGAAAAGCGATCCGTCAAGGTTCGAAAGATCGTAGATCGCCCTATAGGTTGATGCGTGGCGATTGGCGAACGGCGCATCGCTGCCGAACTCCGTCACGCCTCGGTTGAGCGTATAGGGGCCGCCCGGCGATGCCAGCCCGATCTGGAAGAAGCGGCCCACGAAAGGCAGTTGGCCGAAGACCTGGTTCTCTCCAGTCGCGACATGCGCCTTACCCCATGACCAGCTTGCGCGGCTGGAGCTGAATTTGGCTTCGAGCTCCTCGATGGCGCGCTTCAGGGCCGCCGCAAGGACTTCTCCGCAAGTTTCGGTTTTCTTTGTACTCCTTGAATTACACCAATCGCGGCTGCCTTCCCCTCTGAGCAGGCGGATCATCGCCTTCGCCCGCGGATGATAGAATTGGTCGAAAGCCGCACCGAAATCATCGGCATAGATGGCGCGCACCGACTGTCTCAGCCAGGCCATGAAGAGGAGCGGCTCGACAGCATCCGCTCGCATGAAGGCATCCCAGCGGCTGAGCCGGTCGAGAATATCCTGCCCATTCGGCGACGAAACAAAGGGCCTGGCCGCAGCGATCATCAATGGCGCCAACTCGGCAAAAGCGGGTGAGAAAACGTCGAGCTGCGCCGCCCGCATCGTCTCGAGGTCATGCCCCGTTTTGCCGTTGATCAGCTCGTTGACGCGACGGCTGCGATAATCAGCTTCCCAATCATAGGTGATGAGGTGCGGGTAGGAGCCGTCAGCGATGCGCGCATTGGCCGTGCCGATCGCACCTTCCGGCGGATCAACGGTACGGGGGAGCTCATCGAACGGGACGAAGCCCTGCCAGTCGTAGACCGCCTCCCAACCGGGGACCGGGGCGCGACCGGCTACCTTGTTGTCGGGGTGGCGCATCGGCAGACGCCCCGGCACGATCATGCCGATATGCCCTTCAGTGTCAGCAACGACCATGTTCTGCATGGGGACCACGTACCAACGTGACCGCTCCATATAGTCAAAAATCGTTCGGGCGTTCTCGTCGAGCAGCCCGGCGAGGATCGTCGTGTCGTCGTCCGACAAGGCGGTCCACTGCAAAGCTGCGACGTGGCCTGGCCCAAGGATCTGGCCCAGGTTTCTAAAGCTCGCTGGCAGCACCGGGCCGTGCCGGGTTCGGCGCCGCTCCACGAGGCGCGTTTCGCCCCCGCGGACCCGGATCTCCATCACGTCAACGTCGAACCTTCGCCAGCCGTCCGGCGTGAGGTACAACTCGGGATCGTCCGGATTCGTCTTTTCGATGAACAGGTCCTGCACGTCGGCTTCGGTGTTGGTGAAGCCCCAGGCGAGCGTATTGCTGCGTCCGAGCACCACGACGGGTGTTCCCGGCAGGCTGGCACCGACAACGTCTATTCGCTCACGCCCAGGGCGGTCGAGCGCGAGGTGGGCCAGATACCAGATCGACGGCGCTGACAGCCGCAGGTGCGGGTCGTTGGCGAGCAGTGGTTTCCCCGTCACCGTCCGTGAGCCCGCGACCACCCAGTTGTTGGAGGCCCCGGCTCCGAGGAACACATCGAGCGCGGCGGTCTGTGAGCGCGGGGTCGTCTTCTCCAGGCTTCGCAGCGGATAGAGCGTCGCAAGCTCGGGAAGGGGAGGCGGGTTCTCGCCGTCGTTAAGCGGCATCACGTCGTCGATCTCCGCCGGGGAAAAACCTTGCGCCGCCAGGGTGAGCCGCTGGATCTCCGCACCGAGATTGGTGCTGAGGTGGAGCGCCATCATCTTGACGATGGTCAGGCTATCGGCAGGCCGCCAAGGCTCGGGCCGGTAGCCGAGTAGCAGAAACTCGGGCGGCAAGCGCTGCTCCAGCAGCCCCGTCGGCCGCTCGATAAAGGCGTTCACGCCCTCGGCATAGGCTTTGAGCAGCTCCTGCGCCTCGCGCGGAAATCTGGCGAAGCTGCGTTCCGCGTGTCCGGCGAGATCAAGGGTCCGCAGGAAAATGTCGGCTTCCACGGTCCGCTCGCCGAAGATCTCGGACAGCCGGCCTTGCCCGGCGCGGCGCATCACCTCCATCTGCCAGAGGCGGTCCTGGGCATGCGCGAAGCCGATGCCGCGGTAGACATCGGCCAGAGTCGCGCCCGTGATGTGTGGCACGGCGTAACGATCGCGCACGATGGAGACCGGCTTGGAAAGCCCGCGCACGGCGAGCTCACCCGTCAGTGGGGGAACAGTGCCGATGGCGACGACAGCGGCCGCGCCGGCTGCGGCTGCCAGAACGAGTCCGGCACCGATCAGAGAGCGCCTCACCCAAGTCCTGGTCCGGATCATGGGGCCGCGTCCGAACTGGAGCTGATGCAGCGGCGCATCGCAACCCTGCAGAGCGGGACTAGATCATCTGCCCAGAAACGCGGCGAAGGCAGAAAAGGTCCAACACGGAAGTGTCCCGTCAGCGGCCTCCGCCGATATCGATGATGGTGTTCGTGACGTAGGACGCCTGTGGCGACAATAGCCACAGCACGGCTTCGGCAACTTCTTCGACCCGGCCTGTGCGGCCCAGCGGCACGGTCGGCCGGAGCTTCGCCAATCGGTCCGGATCGCCCATGTCGTTGTGGATCGTGGTGTCGATCAGACCGGGCCGCACGCCAGTCACACGAATGCCCTGCGGCGCGAGCTCGAGCGCCAGCCCGGTGGTGAACGTGTCGATCGCCCCTTTGGATGCGGCATAGGCGAGCGACCCGTTGGCTCCGCCCAGGCGAGCCGCTGCCGAGGACATGTTCACGATGGCTCCGCCCTCACCGCCGAGCTTTGTGGACATGCGTTTTGCGGCCTCGCGCGCGCAGAGGAACTGGCTGGTGATGTTGACCCGCCACATCTCGGCCAGTTCCGCCTCGGCAAAGTCGGTGATCGGCTTCATCCGGTGTATCACGCCGGCATTGTTGAAGAGGGCGGACACCCGGCCGAGCTCTCGGTCGACGGTCTCGAACAGCCGCACGACGTCGGCTTCGCGGCTGACGTCGGCCTGGATGGCAATTGCGCGCCCGCCGGACTGCTCGATCTCCTTGACGACAGCCTCGGCGCTGGCCGGGTTGCGATTGTAGTTGACAGCGACCCGATAGCCGCGCGCCGCCCCCAGCTTTGCTGTTGCAGCGCCGATGCCGCGGCTGCCACCTGTCACGATTAGAACGCCTGCCATAGCTTCCCCATATGTTGTCTGATGTCCGGGGAGCCGCTCCGCATCCCGGGCCGGACCAAGTATAACCGCGCACGAAGGTTAGCCCAGGCCGCCGCCCGGGAAGAAGCGGAGTTTTCCTCACCTGCCGGCGGGGCCGCGACAGTTCCGACCCGGCCTTGCCACACGGCTGCCGCAAGCCGACCGTTAGGACTGCGCGCCCCATTCACCTTAAAATCCGAACGAGCACGCCGGAAACCATGAGCCTCATGAATTCAAAAACTCGCAAGATCACCTACGTGAGCCGTCGGCAGGTGCTGTCGGGAGCTGGAGGCCTCGTCTCAGTGGCGCTATTGGCTCGGCAGGCGTGGGCAGAAGGCGCGTCGGGGCTCATCGTCGGGACGGGTTTTCCGTTTTCCTACGAATGGCTGAAGGAGCGGGCACGTACGTTGGCGAAAGGCCCGTATGTTCCGCCGCCGCGTCCGGCTCCTGAAATCGTCCAACAGATCGACTATGAGGCGCACGGGGCCATCCGGTTCAAGCCGGATTACGCCCTGTTTGCCAACGGCCCCGGCCGCTTTCCGGTGACGTTCTTCCATCTGGGCCAGAACTTCCCCAAGACGGTGCGCATGCACGTGGTCATCGCAGGGGAGGCGAAGGAGATCATCTATCGCCCCGAGTACTTCGACATGCCCGCAGACTCGCCCGCCCGACAGCTCCCCGAAAATGCGGGCTTTGCGGGTTTCCGCTTCCAGGAGAGCCGATTTGGCCATCCTGGGCGGCGCGGTGAAACGCTCGATTGGCGGAAGAACGATTGGGTCGCTTTCCTCGGAGCCTCCTATTTCCGCGCCATCGGCTCGGATTACCAGTACGGCATCTCGGCACGCGGCCTGGCGGTAGACCCGGCGGTGGCGGGTGTTGCCGAGGAATTTCCCGACTTCACGAACTTCTACATCGAGACGCCCGCCGACGGGTCGAACGAGGTCACCGTCTACGCCTTGCTGGAGGGGCCGAGCGTAACGGGTGCGTTTCGCTTCCGCATGCGGCGCGACAGGGCCGTAACGATGGATATCGAGAAGGAAATCCACCTGCGCCGCGATATTCAGCGGCTGTGCATCGCTCCTTTGACCTCCATGTATTGGTATTCCGAAACGGCCAAGCCCGCCGCGATCGATTGGCGCCCCGAGATCCACGATTCGGACGGACTGGCCATGTGGACGGGGGCTGGCGAGCGCATCTGGCGGCCGCTCAACAATCCGCCCCGGACCGTGACCTCGGCCTTCTCCGACGAGAACGTTCGGGGTTTCGGGTTGATGCAGCGGGATAGAGTCACCGATCACTATCTTGATGGCGTAGCCTATGAACGCCGCCCGTCACTGTGGGTGGAGCCTCTCGGCGACTGGGGCAAAGGGACGGTGCAACTCATCGAGATCCCGACCGACGACGAGATCCACGACAACATCGTTGCGGCCTGGGTCCCAGCAGAGCCGGCAAAGGCGGGGCAGTCGCTCAGCTACCGGTACAGACTTTACTGGCAGGCCGAGGAGCCCAACCCAAGCCCGCTCGCACGGGCGGTGGCGCTCCGAATCGGCAGAGGTGGGGAGCCCGGAAAGCCCCGGCCCGAGGGGCGCAGAAAGTTCGTGGTCGAGTTTCTGGGCGAGCCGCTTGCCAAGCTGCCGAACGGCACGCTGCCGGAAGCGGTGGTTACGGTTTCCCGGGGCGAGACATCTCACGTCTTCACGGAGGCGGTGCCCAACGACGTCCCCGGCCACTGGCGCGCGCAATTCGACCTCGCTGCGGAAGGGTCGGAGCCCGTCGAAATCAGGCTCTACCTGCGCCTTGATGGGCACGCACTGTCAGAAACGGTTCTCTACCAATACCATCCGTTTTGACCAGCCGCGGGGGCCACGCGTCGGAATGCCGTGACCGGATCGGCTTATCCGGGACCGCGCCCCTCCTCCACTCTTGTTCATGACTATTGCGGTCAACGCCAATGCGGCTCGTCATGCTTTTGGGGATAGCGGCGGTCGCGGCGGCCGCCGTTTACCTAAACAACTCAAGTTATCTCGCGCAGCCCCCGGCGGATCGGCCGTCGCTTCTCGCGCATCGCGGACTTGCGCAGACGTATGACAAAACCGGTCTTACGGGAGAAACGTGCACCGCAACGCGCATCGATCCGCCGGTCCACGATTACCTCGAGAACACCATTGCCTCCATGCGCGCCGCCTTCGAACTCGGCGCGGATGTGGTGGAGCTGGACATTCACCCGACGACGGACGGGCACTTTGCCGTCTTCCACGACTGGACACTCGATTGCCGTACCAACGGCCACGGGGTTACGCGCGAGCACAGCCTGGCGCAGTTGAAGGCTTTGGACGTCGGCTACGGCTATTCGGCAGATCGCGGGAAAACCTTCCCGTTCCGGGGCAAAGGCGTCGGGTTGATGCCCTCGCTGGACGAGGTGCTCGCCGCGTTTCCGGACAAGCCGCTGCTCATCAACGTGAAGAGCAATGATCCGGGGGAAGGGCGGCTTCTGGCGGCGCGGCTCTCCGTGCTCCCAAGTGAGCGGCTCGAGCAGCTCATGGTGTATGGTGGGGATCGGCCGATCGCAGTCTTACGCCAGGAGCTTCCGGCCTTGCGGGTCATGTCCCGCCGCACCCTGCAGGATTGTTTCATCCGATACGCACTGACCGGTTGGGCGGGCTATGTTCCGGAAGCCTGCCGAGGCACGCTGTTGCTCGTGCCGACGAACATTGGACCCTGGCTCTGGGGCTGGCCTCACGTCTTCCAGCGACGGCTCGAGCGGTACGGGACCAAAATCTACGCCGTCGGGCCTTATCGCGGCGGAGAGTTCTCGACCGGGGTCAATACGCGCGAGGAGCTGCAATCACTGCCCGACGGGTACGCCGGCGGTATCTGGACAGACCGCATCGATGTGATTTCGCCGCTGGTCCTGCAGCACCGTCCGGACGCTTCACACGACGACTGACCCCGGCGCCCCATACAGCTCGACCAGCTCCATCAAACTGATACTCAGCCCGTTTCCACCGGCGTGCCTGCGTCGTCCCGGCCCCATTCGCTCCAGGAGCCATCGTAGAGCGCGGAATCGGGCTGGCCGATGATGGCAAGGGCCAGGCTCAGCACGGCTGCGGAAACGCCGGACCCGCACGTCGTCACGACGGGCTTTGAAGGATCGATCCCGGCTTCGCTGAACAGCCGGTGCAGCTCCGGAGCAGGCTTCAGTGTGCCGTCGGGGTTGCAGAGGCGCGAATAGGGCACGTTGCGAGAGCCGGGTATATGGCCGCTCCGCAAGCCGGGCCGGGGCTCCGGCTCCGTACCGGTGAAACGACCTGGTCCGCGCGCATCCGCGATCTGCGCCGAGCCACTTTCGACGATACGCTTCATCTCCTCCAGGTCACGCACGAGGCTGGCGTTGAGCCGGGGCGTGAAATGCCGCTCGGAGCGGGCCGGCGGAGGCTCCGAGGAGACCGGGCGCCCTTCCGCCTTCCACTTCGGCAGACCACCATTCAGCACGGCGACGTCCTCGTGACCCATGACACGAAACGTCCACCAGACGCGGGCGGCCGAAAACATGCCGACGCTGTCGTAGACGACGACGCGCATGCCGTCGCCGATCCCCATCTTCTTCATGCGGCTCGCGAACTTCACCGTCGAGGGCAGCATGTGCGGCAGCGGTGAGGTCTCGTCGGAGATTTCGTCGATATCGAAGAACAGAGCGCCCGGAATATGCTCGGCGAGGTACTCCGCGCGCGCATCACGGCCCGCTGTCGGCAGATGCCAGGACCCGTCGAGGACGACCAGGTCGGGGGCGTTCAGATGAGCCGCAAGCCAGTCGGTCTCGACGACATAGGAGCCGCTTACGGGTGCCATGTTTCGATTGCCTCCTTAAGTAGTCGGCGGTCTCAAGCAAACGCCAGCCGGATGCGGCGGTTCTGCTTGCCCTTTTTCTCAATGCGGCTGACCACGATCCTCCCGATCTCGCCAGTCGACCTGACGTGGGTCCCTCCGCAGGGCTGCAGATCGACGGACCCGTTCTCGCCGATGGCAACGAGACGCACGCGCCCGGAGCCGCGGGGCGGCTTGACGCTCATGGTGCGCACGAGCTGGGGGTTGGCGTCGAGCTCCTCGTCAGAGATCCACCGCTCGCTGACCGGGTGATCTGCGGCGATGAGCTGGTTGATCGCCTCGGTAAGCTGGTCCTTGTCGACGGCGCTGGCGTCCGCGATGTCGAAGTCGAGCCGGCTTTCATCTGCGCCGATCTGGCCACCGGTCACGGGGAACTTCACCAATGCGCACAGCAGATGCAGCGCCGTGTGCATGCGCATGTGCCGGTGGCGTGTTTCCCAGTCGAGGACGAGACGAACGCTGCTTCCGGGCTGCGGTGCCATTGCGCCTTCCGCCGGCACGTGGACGATCGTCGTCCGGTCTTCATCATAAACAGTTGTGGCGATCGGGCAGGAGCCTGAGCCCACGATCTCGAGCCCGCCCCGATCGCCAGGCTGGCCGCCTGCGGTCGGATAGAAGATCGTTCGGTCCAGAATGATGCCGCCGCGATCATTGATGGCGAGCACCGTGGCAGTGCAGTCACGCAGGTAGGGATCAGCGCGGTAGAGCGGCTCGGTAGCTGGCATGTGCGTTACGCGTTTGCTTCAGGTTTGCTCGGGGTCGACGAAAACCGACGGGATATCCTGCCGCTGGTTCTCCAGCCAGGATGGGACCGGCAGGTTTTTGCTGCGCAGGAAGGAGGGGTCGAAGAGCTTCGACTGGTAGCGGGTGCCATAGTCCGCCAGGATCGTCACGATGGTATGCCCTGGCCCCATCTTGCGGGCCAAGCGGATGGCGCCGGCAACATTTACGCCCGAGGACGGGCCGACACACAGGCCCTCCTCCTGGAGGAGCTGGAAGACGATGCTGACCGCTTCGGCGTCCTCGATGAGCCAGGCGTGGTCGACTTCGACATCCTCGAGGTTCCTGGTGATGCGGCCTTGCCCGATGCCTTCCGTGATCGAGCTGCCCTCGGCCTTCAGCTCGCCGGTCGTGTAGTAGCTGAAGAGGGCCGCTCCCGGCGGGTCCGCGAGGCCGATCTGGATGTCCTTGCGCTTGGCCTTCAGCCCTATCGACACGCCGCCGAGCGTGCCGCCGGACCCGACGGCGCACGCAAAGCCGTCGACCTTGCCCCCGGTCTGCTCCCAGATTTCCTCGGCCGTCGTTTCGATATGCGCCTGGCGGTTGGTGACGTTGTCGAACTGGTTGGCCCAGATGGCGCCGTTGGGCTCGGTCTTGGCGAGCGCCTCGGCGAGCCGCGCGGAGTACTTCACGTAGTTGTTCGGGTTCCTGTACGGGACCGCGGGCACCTCGACCAGCGTGGCGCCGAGCAGCCGCAGCGCGTCCTTCTTCTCCTGTGACTGGGTCTCGGGGATCACGATGACGGAACGGAAGCCCATGGCGGCGCCGATGAGCGTCAGGCCGATGCCCGTGTTTCCCGCTGTGCCCTCCACGATCGTGCCGCCTGGCCGCAATGCCCCGCGTGCGACAGCGTCACGGATGATATAGAGCGCGGCGCGGTCCTTCACCGACTGGCCGGGGTTCATGAACTCCGCCTTGCCGAGGATGGTACAGCCCGTTTCCTCGGATGCACGTCTCAACCTGATCAGGGGCGTGTGGCCAACGGCGTCGGCAACGCTCGAGGCGACTGTCAAGGGAAACCTCCGGGTTAGCTGCTCGCTCGGAGCTGTCGAGGAGCTAAAGCCTAATCCCCGCTCAGACGCCCCGCAAGCATTGCTCGGCTGCTGAGCCGTTAACGAATTCGCAAGCATTCCAGGGCCCACTACAGGTTTCTGCAGAGGGCCGGCAGGGAAATTGCAGACTGGGGCAGTGTCCCAGAACAGATTGTCCCAATACGGACTGACTTGCCGCGAGGAAGCCATAGGGATGTTTCGCTTGCCACTGCTTGTTGCCGGAGTCCTCTGCGCATACCAATTCTGGCCATACATCCAGGCCGACGAGCGGCTGATGTGGGCCGCTCTTCTTCCCGCCGTCTACTTCGTCGGCATGTGGGCGCTCGACAGCTGAGCGCACTCCCGCCTCCCGGCAGCTATCTGAACGCCACCGCGAGCAGCGATTCCTGAGCGCGCGCCTTGGGCCAGACGCTCGGCTTTTCCGGCGCACTGAGCCGGTCCGCTACGAAAGTGCCGAGCCGCTTGCGGTCAAGTATGACCAGGCCGGCGTCGTTGCGCACGTCGACCTTGCCCTTGAGCACTAGGACGGCGAGCTTGTCGCCGATGCAGCTGCTCCAGACGTCGACCCCGCGCGAGCTGATGGTGGCTGCCGTCGTGCGCACCTCCACGCGCTTGGTCGGCGCTTCCTTCGGCTTGGCAGCGACGAGGCGGATGGCGCCGCGTATGAGATCGAGAATCAGGGCGCCGCTGCGGCGGCCTTCCTCGCGCATGAAGTCGGCGATGACCAGCTGTGCGTTCTCGCCGACCGCCAGCTGGCTTCCGTCCTTGAAGGAGAGGATCACGCGGGAGCCTGGACCCGTCGAGAGTTGGTCGCGACGGGCAAGGGTATGCCCGGCCGTTACGTCCTTGATCAGGACGCCGTTGCGTTCGATCTGAACTTGGCCGCGCGCCCGATGGACGATGCCGACGTGGTCGCGCGTATCCGCCGGGCGGTCGGTGGCGGCGAGGGAGGCTGCGGAGAGGAGGGTGACAACGCAGGCACAAAGCGTAGCGATGCGGCGTGTACCGAGAAGTGCGAGCATTAGGTGCGTCCCCCTGTGTCAATTACGAAACATCGTGCCCTTGCGGACACGGCCCCTCCCGAATCGCACGCGCCAACTTCTCCATTGATCTAACGGGACTTGGCCAGATATATGTCCGCGGGCCTTCATGCATGCGAGGTGGCAGGGAACACCGTGCCGGTGCACGCCCTCGCGGCCGCCGTGAAGCATTATGGGGTTGCTTGCGCAGGTCAGGCTTGGTCGCCTGACGGGCGCGGTGCGGTGCGGGCGTGGTGGAACTGGTAGACACGCCAGATTTAGGTTCTGGTGGCCTCGGCCGTGGGGGTTCAAGTCCCTCCGCCCGCACCACGCAGCGAGACGGTGAGTTTGTGGCGGGCGCTGGCCGACGTCGGTGCGGGCGCGTCCGCGAGGTACGCGGGATTGGATGATTCCAGGCAGGTTGTCAGGTTCATGCAGGTAACTGAAACGCTTTCGGACGGCTTGAAGCGCCAGCTCAGGGTCGTGGTGGACGCAGGTGAGATCGGCGCCAAGTTCGACGCCAGGCTGGACGAGATCAAGGACAGGGTTCAGCTCAAGGGCTTCCGCAAGGGGAAGGTTCCCGTCCAGCACCTCAAAAAGGTGTTCGGCCGTTCGCTCATGGGCGAGGTCCTGCAGCAGACCATCGAGGAGAAGAGCCGCGCCGCGCTCGACGAGCGCAAGGAGCGGCCGGCGATCCAGCCGCAGATCGACCTGCCGGAGGATCAGCAGGAAATCGAGAAGGTGATGTCGGGGCAAGCCGACTTGTCCTTCGGCATGTCCTTCGAGGTGCTGCCCGAGATCAACCTGATCGACTTTTCCGAGCTGCAGCTCGAGAAGCTGACGGCCGATGTCGATGACAGTGCTGTCGAGCAGGCCATCAATCAGCTGGTCGAGCGCAGCACGAGCTACGAGGTCACCGAGGGCCGGGTTGCCGAGGATGGCGACCGGCTGACCATCGACTTCGTCGGCAAGATCGGCGGCGAGCCGTTCGAGGGCGGCGCGGGCGAGGGCGTCAACATCGTGCTCGGGCAGGGTGGCTTCATCCCTGGCTTCGAGGACGGCCTCAAGGGCGCCAAGGCGGGCGAGGAGCGCACCGTGACGGCGACGTTCCCGGAGAACTATCCGGAGAAGTCGCTTGCCGGCAAGGAGGCGACGTTCGACGTCAAGGTGAAGGAAGTCGCCGTTCCGAAAAAGCCGGAAGTGAACGACGAGTTCGCCAAGAATCTCGGCGTTGAAAACCTGGAGAAGCTGCGGGAACTCGTGACCGAGCAGATCAAGCGCGAGTATGCCCAGGCTTCACGCGCCAAGCTGAAGCGGGCCCTGCTGGACGAGCTGGAGAAGCGGCACGATTTCGCTCTGCCGCCGACCCTGGTGGAGCGGGAGTTCGAGGCAATCTGGCGCCAGGTGACGCAGGGCCTCGAGCAGGCCGGCCGTAGCTTCGAGGACGAAGGCAAGACCGAGGAGCAGGCCAGGGAAGAGTACCGCAAGATCGCCGAGCGCAGGGTGCGCCTCGGGCTGATCCTCGGCGAAGTTGGCGAGAAGAGCGGGATTCAGGTCACCCAGGACGAGATGCGGCGCGCGCTCATGGAGCAGGCTCGCCAGTATCCAGGCCAGGAGCGGCTCGTCTACGAGTTCTACGAGAAGAACCCCGGCGCCATCGCCGAGCTGCGCGCGCCGATCTTCGAGGAGAAGGTCGTCGATCACATCCTCGGGCAGGTCAAGCTCGAGGAGAAGAAGGTCGACCGGGAAGAGCTGTTCAAGCCCGAGCCGGACGAGGAGTGATGCGGCACCGACGCATGTCCAGGCCTGTTGCCTTCTTTCGCATGGCTGTCTACTTGAGGTTGAGAACGAGCTGGGCGTGAGGCCGTTCCGTCGGCGGGGGGCGACAACTCCTGTACGCCGCACTAAATGTAACGCATCGGTTCTTTTCCAGACGCGACAGACGCGGGCGCCCGCAATTGGGGCCCCGCAAAGAGGAGGCACGAGCCCATGCGCGACCCCATCGATACCTACACCAACACCTTCTGGCCAATGGTGGTCGAGCAGACGACGCGCGGCGAGCGCGGGTATGATTTGCCCTCACGACTGCTGAAGGAGCGCATCATCTTCGTGACCGGTCCCATCGAGGACCAGTCCGCGGCTTCGATCTGCATGCAGCTGCTCTTTCTCGAGGCGGAGAACCCGAAGAAAGAGATTTCTATGTACATCAATTCGCCGGGTGGCGTGGTGACGTCCGGCATGGCCATCTATGACACCATGCAGTTCATTCGCCCGCCGGTGGCGACGCTGTGCATCGGTCAAGCGGCCTCGATGGGCTCGCTGCTGCTTTGCGCCGGCGAGAAGGGCATGCGCTACGCGCTGACCAACGCCCGCGTCATGGTGCACCAGCCTTCGGGCGGGTTCCAGGGCCAGGCGTCTGACATCGAGCGGCACGCCGAGGACATCATCAAGATGAAGCGGCGGCTCAACGAGATCTACGTGAAGCATACTGGCCAGCCGTACGAGACCATTGAACGGACGCTGGACCGTGACTACTTCATGACGGCTGAGCAAGCCCGTGACTTTGGTATCGTCGACCGCGTCCTGCTCAAGCGTGAGGAGTTCGAGGCCGCCGCGGAGGCCAAAGCCACCTGAGCCAGAGGCGTTTCAGCAGGCACTCGAAGCCAAGTAGGGGAACAGCCGCGCCGGACGACCGGCGCGGCCCAGATCGGACCGCATCATAGTTAAGAGCTGCATTCCAATCGAACATTCCGGGCCGTATTGCGGCCACGTTGTGCCAACATCGTTTGCGGATCGGCACTGGTGCGACACTGTCGTGGTGTGGCGGCCACGACGCCACTGGATATGGTGCGGGGCTGATGTCGTTAATCCAATCTTGATCCCGATGCACTTAGCGTGCTCAGATCGGCTAAATGGATTCAGCGCTCGGTTGGCCACCGGCACGATGCTCGTGGGAACTGAACTTTCAAGCGCCTCCCGGCGAGGGTGAGACGATCGAATGGCCCAGCAAGAAAAGAACACCCTGTACTGCTCCTTCTGCGGCAAGAGCCAGCATGAGGTGCGCAAGCTCATCGCCGGACCGACGGTGTTCATCTGCGACGAGTGCGTCGAGCTGTGCATGGACATCATCCGGGAAGAAAACAAGAACACCCTGGTGAAGTCCCGCGACGGCGTGCCTACACCGCAGGAAATCAAGACGGTTCTCGACTCCTACGTGATCGGCCAGGATCACGCCAAGCGTGTGCTCTCCGTCGCCGTGCACAACCACTACAAGCGGCTCAACCACGCCGCGAAGAACAACGACGTGGAGCTGGCCAAGTCCAACATCCTCCTGATCGGACCGACGGGGTGCGGCAAGACCCTGCTGGCGCAGACGCTCGCCCGCATACTCGATGTGCCGTTCACGATGGCGGATGCCACCACGCTGACCGAGGCCGGCTATGTCGGTGAGGATGTCGAGAACATCATCCTCAAGCTCCTGCAATCGGCCGACTACAACGTCGAGCGGGCGCAACGCGGCATCGTCTACATCGACGAGGTCGACAAGATCAGCCGCAAGTCGGACAACCCGTCGATCACGCGCGACGTGTCTGGCGAAGGCGTGCAGCAGGCGCTGCTGAAGATCATGGAAGGGACGATCGCCAGCGTGCCGCCGCAAGGCGGGCGCAAGCATCCGCAGCAGGAGTTCCTGCAGGTGGATACGACCAACATCCTGTTCATCTGTGGCGGCGCCTTTGCCGGCCTGGAGAAGATCATATCGCGGCGTGGCAAGGGCACTTCCATCGGCTTCGGCGCCCGGGTGATAGCGGCTGACGAGCGCCGGACGGGCGAGGTGCTGCGGGACGTCGAGCCCGAGGATCTGCTGAAGTTCGGTCTGATCCCGGAGTTCATCGGCCGTCTGCCGGTCATCGCGACGCTCGAGGACCTCGACGAGGACGCTCTCGTGCAGATCCTCTCGGAGCCGAAGAACGCGCTGGTGAAGCAGTATCAGCGGCTCTTCGAGATGGAGGACGTCAAGCTCACTATCACCCAGGAGGCGCTGAGGGCGATCGCGCGCAAGGCCATCGAGCGCAAGACCGGTGCCCGCGGGTTGAGATCGATCATGGAAGCCATTCTGCTCGAGACTATGTTCGAATTGCCGAGCATGAAGGGTGTCGAGGAAATCGTGATCGGCCCGGAGGTGGTCGAAGGCGGTGCACGTCCGCTGCGTATCTATACGGAGCGTGCGGAGGAAAAGGGCTCCAGCGCCTGACGCCTGCTGCGGCCCTTTGTTCGGCAGTGGCGTGATGGTCTTGTGTGTGACCCGGGGACGCTTATGTCTGTTTCTCTGGGGCGGGCGGATGTGTCGGTATAGGTCGGCGCTCGATCGCCGCAAAGGCAGTGCGGGAGCCGGCCGGCCAGGTGGCCATTCACGCAGCAGCATCCAACGCGCACGGATTGGCTCGAATCTTCGTAGGGGCGGTGACAAGTACAAGAACCAACAGTTTCCATACGTATCGGGGCGTGAGGCGCGACGCGGTAATGGGCGCAGGGAGTAGAGAAAACCATGAGCGAAGTTAAAGCGACCAAAGACAAAGGCGCCGGCAAGGAACTGTTTCCGGTACTGCCGCTGCGCGATATCGTCGTTTTCCCCTACATGATCGTGCCGCTCTTCGTGGGGCGTGAGAAGTCGATCAATGCGCTCGAGGAAGTGATGCGCTCGGACAAGCACATCCTGCTCGCGGCGCAGAAGAATGCGGGTGACGACGACCCATCGACGGATGCCATCTACGGGATGGGCACGCTGGCCTCGGTGCTTCAGCTCCTGAAGCTGCCGGATGGCACGGTCAAGGTGCTCGTCGAGGGCACGACGCGCGCGCGCATTTGCCGTTATACGGACAATCCCGACTTCTTCGAAGCCGAGGTCGAGCGGGTCACCGAGACGATCGGCGCGAAGGATGAGATCGAGGCGCTGGCCCGCTCCGCGGTGTCCCAGTTCGAGAGCTATGTGAAGCTCAACAAGAAGATCTCGCCGGAAGTGCTGGGCACGGTGAGCCAGATCGAAGACTACTCGAAGCTCGCCGACACGATCGCCTCGCATCTCGCGATTAAGATCGCCGACAAGCAGGAAATCCTCGAGACCACGGTCATCTCGGACCGGCTCGAGCGCGTCTACGCGCTCATGGAGAGCGAGATCTCCGTTCTGCAGGTTGAGAAGCGTATCCGCAGCCGCGTCAAGCGCCAGATGGAGAAGACGCAGCGCGAGTACTACCTCAACGAGCAGATGAAGGCGATTCAGAAGGAGCTCGGAGATTCCGACGAGCGCGACGACATCGCCGAGTTCGAGGAGAAGATCGAGAACACCAAGCTGTCGAAGGAGGCCAAGGACAAGGCGACTGCGGAGCTGAAGAAGCTCAAGCAGATGAGCCCGATGTCGGCAGAGGCGACGGTGGTGCGCAACTACCTCGACTGGCTGCTCTCGATCCCGTGGGGCGTGCGCGGTAAGGTGAAGAAGGACCTCGCCGAGGCTCAGGAGATCCTGGACAAGGAGCACTACGGGCTCGAGAAGGTGAAGGAGCGGATCGTCGAGTATCTCGCGGTCCAGAACCGGACCAACAAGCTCAAGGGTCCGATCCTGTGCCTCGTCGGCCCGCCAGGCGTCGGCAAGACCTCGCTCGGCAAGTCGATCGCGAATGCCACGGGCCGCGAGTTCGTGCGCATGTCGCTCGGCGGCGTGCGGGACGAGGCAGAGATCCGCGGCCACCGGCGCACCTACATCGGCTCGATGCCCGGCAAGGTGATCCAGTCGATGCGCAAGGCCAAGCGGGTCAACCCGCTGTTCCTGCTCGACGAGATCGACAAGATGGGCTCCGACTTCCGCGGTGACCCGGCGGCGGCGCTGCTCGAGGTGCTCGATCCGGAGCAGAACTCGACGTTCAACGATCACTACCTGGAGGTGGACTACGATCTGTCGAACGTCATGTTCGTGACGACGGCGAACACGCTCAACATCCCGCCGGCCCTGATGGACCGCATGGAGATCATTCGCATCGCGGGCTACACCGAGCCCGAGAAGATCGAGATCGCCAAGCGGCACCTGATCCCGGGCCAGAAGCAGGCGCACGGCCTGGAGGAGGGCGAGTTCTCGATCAGCGACGAGGCACTGAAGCTCATCATCCGGCGCTACACGCGGGAAGCCGGCGTGCGTAATCTCGAGCGCGAGATCGCCAAGCTGGCGCGGAAGGCCGTCAAGGAGATCCTGACCTCCGAGAAGAAGTCGGTCGAGGTGACGCCCGAGAACATCGAGACGTACCTCGGCGTGCCGAAGTTCCGCTATGGCGAGGCCGAGCTCGAGGATCAGGTCGGCGTCGTGACGGGTCTGGCATGGACGGAGGTCGGTGGCGAGATCCTCACCATCGAGGGCGTCATGATGCCCGGCAAGGGCAAGATGTCCGTCACCGGCAACCTGCGCGACGTGATGAAGGAATCGATCCAGGCGGCGAACGCCTACGTCCGGTCGCGGTCGGTCGACTTCGGCATCCCGCCGACGCTGTTCGAGCGCAGGGACATCCACGTGCACGTGCCCGAGGGCGCGACGCCCAAGGATGGCCCGTCGGCAGGCGTCGCGATGGTCACGGCGATCGTATCGGTCCTGACCGGCATTGCGGTCCGCAAGGACGTCGCCATGACCGGTGAGATCACGCTGCGCGGCCGCGTGTTGCCGATCGGCGGCCTCAAGGAAAAGCTGCTCGCGGCGCTTCGGGCCGGCATCAAGAAGGTGCTGATCCCGGAGGAGAACGTGAAGGACCTCGCGGACATCCCGGAGAGCATCAAGAACGCTCTCGAGATCATCCCGGTCGCGCGGATGGACGAGGTGCTGAAGGTTGCGCTCGTCCGCCAGCCCGAGCCCATCGCCTGGGAGGAGCCGGCAGCGGCTGTTTCCGGCGGCGAGACCCAGCCGGGCTCCTCGCGCATCACCGCGCACTGAAGCGTTGCGAAGTGGCGACACTGAAAAGATCCCGTCGCGTTGCGGCGGGATCTTTTTCTATGCCGAGAGGAAGGCCCATCCCCATTTTCGCCTGTGTTTTCGGGCGAATCCCGCGTTTCCTACTTGACGGCACAGGAGGGAAGTCGTTCGTTCACCGCACCTGTAGCCTCAACGTCAGCTGTTCTGGCCAAGGGTCCTGATCTCAAAAGTGCGGCCCGGGTCACCTTCGAGGACGAATGAAGATGAGCAAGAAAGATCTGATCGACGCAATCGCCCGGCATGCCGAGCTCTCGAAGGAGAAGGCGGGGGCCGCGGTCGATGCGATGGTCTCTTACATCGAAAGCACATTGAGCAAGGGCGAGGAGGTGAGCATCCCGCCGCTCGGCAAGTTCAAGGTCTCCAAGCGCGCTGCCCGCACGGGCCGCAACCCTTCGACGGGCCAGGAGATCAAGATCCCCGCAGCCAACGTCCCGAAGTTCCAGCCCTCGAAGACGCTCCGGGACAGCATCAATCGGGGGTAAGTCCGCACTCCCGAACCTCCGAGTGGAACTCACCCGGCCAACCAGAACTCGGTCATCCCGGGCTTCATGCCCGGGATCCACCTCTCCACGAGCGTCGAAGCCAAGCGGAGCTGTGGATCCCGGTGACGAGCACCGGGATGACACGTTTGGTTGCTCTTCGAGCGGAAACCCAGCAGGGAAGGTCGGGCGAAGGGGCCGCCGTTGCCCCGCTCCGTCGAACGCGGGGACCGGTTCGCCAACCGTACGGCTTCCTCCGCCATCTCTCCGCCTCATCCCGGGCTTCATGCCCGGGATCCACCTCTCAACGAGCGTCGAAGCCAAGCGGAGCTGTGGATCCCGTTGACGAGCACCGGGATGACACCTGCTTGCTTGATCGCACCGGCCGCCGAGCCGGCATCCCAGGCGGGAAGGTCGGGCGAAGGGGCCGCCGTTGCCCCGCTCCGTTGAACGCGGGCGCCGGTTCGCCAACCGTACGGCTTCCTCGGCCATCTCTCCGCGTCATCCCGGGCTTCATGCCCGGGATCCATCTCTCCACGAGCGTCGAAGCCAAGCGGAGCTGTGGATCCCGGTGACGAGCACCGGGATGACACCTGCTTGCTTGATCGCACCGGCCGCCGAGCCGGCATCCCAGGCGGGAAGGTCAGGCGAAGGGGCCGCCGTTGCCCCGCTCCGTCGAACGCGGGGACCGATTCGCCAACCGTACGGCTTCCTCGGCTGCCCGTACGAGCGCCTTGGCTTTGTTGATGCACTCCTGCTGCTCGTTCTCGGGAATCGAATCGTAGACGAGTCCCGCGCCCGCCTGGACGTGCATGACGCCGTCTTTGACGATCGCGGTACGCAGGACGATGCAGGTGTCCATCTGACCGTCCGCCGAAAAGTAGCCGACGCAGCCCGCGTAAGGCCCGCGCTTGTCCTTCTCCAGCTCGTCAATGATTTCCATCGCGCGCACCTTGGGCGCGCCCGAGACGGTGCCGGCCGGGAAGCCGGCCATCAGTGCGTCGATGGCGTCCTTCTTCGGGTCGAGCCTGCCGACGACGTTCGAGACGATGTGCATGACGTGGCTGTAGCGCTCGATGACGAAGCGTTCCGTCACCTCCACCGAGCCAATCTCCGCCACCCGGCCGACATCGTTCCGGCCGAGATCGAGCAGCATCAGATGCTCGGCGCGCTCCTTGGGATCGGCGAGCAGCGCCTCGGCGAGCGCCTGGTCTTCCGCGGCGGTCGCCCCGCGGCGCGCCGTGCCGGCGATCGGCCGGATGGTCACCTCGCCGCGGCGGACGCGGACGAGGATCTCCGGGCTCGAGCCGACGAGCGCGAAGCTGCCGAGGTCGAGATGATAGAGGAAGGGTGACGGGTTCGTCCGCCGCAGGGCGCGATAGAGCGCAAACGGCGGCAACGGAAATGGCATGGAGAACCGCTGGGAGAGCACGACCTGGAACACGTCGCCGGCGGCGATGTACTCCTTGGCGCGCGCGACCATGCTCATGTACTCGGCGGGAGAGGTGTTCGATTCCGGCTCCGGCAATTCCAGCGCGCCTTGTCCCGCAGCACTATGAGGCAGCGGCGTCTCGAGTGCGCTGGCCGCTCTCAGCAGTCTTGCCTCGGCTGCTTCGAAGGCGGCGCGCGCCGTGACACCCTTGGCCGGCCGCACGGGCGTCACCAGCACCATCTCGTCCTTCACGGCGTCGAAGATGAGGATGAGCGTCGGCCGCATCAGGATCGCGTCCGGCACCCCCAGAGCGTCGGGGCGCGGGTTGGGCAGATGCTCGATGAGCCGCACCGTGTCGTAGCCCATGTATCCGAAGACACCGGCAGCCATGGGCGGCAGGTCCTCGGGCAATGCGATGGCGGAGCGGGCGAGCAACGCGCGAAGAGCGGCGAGCGTTGGCTGGCGCTCGCGCTCGAAAGCGTCGGGTTCGCCGATGGGGTTGTTGTTCACCTCGGCCGTCTCGCCGAAGGCGCGCCAGACGAGATCCGGCTCCAGACCGATGATCGAGTAACGGCCGCGAACCGCCCCGCCCTCGACCGATTCCAAAAGAAAGCTCATCCGAGACTCGCGGCCAGGAGCGCCGGTGAGCTTCAGGTATGCCGAAACGGGCGTCTCCAGATCCGCCACGAGCCGCGTGGAGACAACCTGGGATTCACCCTTCTCGTACTTCTGAGCAAAAGAGGTATAACCCGGCGAGACCTCGAGGCCGGGGATCGCGGGCTTGCTCACCGATGCATCCCTCTATTGCTGCTCTGGGCTGGCGCCTACGGCGCGCAGATAGGCGGCCTGGTTGATGCTCACGCCGAGGCGGTCCTGCAGGCCCCCCAGGTAGCCGGAGAGGAGGTCGCCTTCGACCTGCCGCTCGAGCTCTGAGCGCAAGCGATCGAGTTCCTCCTTGGTCGCCGCCGGCGGCGGGATCACCTCGGTGACCTTGAAGACCACGCGGGATTTCCCGTCGCGCGTCTCGGCCGAGCCGGCGGCGTCTCGGGCCGTGATGAAGGCCTGACCCACGGCACCGTCGGGCAGCCCTGGTGCACCGCCGATCCGCTTGACGTTCCGCGCGGTCTCGACCTTGCCACCGACCTCCTGCGCCAGGGCCTCCATGCTCTCGCCCTTGCCCGCGCGCTCGGCCAGCTGGCTGCCGAGCTCCGAGAGCATCCGCCGCGTCTCCCGTTCGCGCCAGAGCGCGGCGACGTCGGCCTCGGCCTCTTCGAATGTCCTTTGCTTGGCTTCCGTCACGGAAATCACGTTCACCCAGCCGTAACCGCCGTCGGCGAGCTCGATCGAGTCGCCATCGAAACCGACCTGACCCTCGAACGCGGCCTTCAGGATCCGGTCGGCATCCGGCCCCTTCACAACCACCGAACCGTCCGGCGCCTTGCCCGTCTTGTCAGTGGCCTCGATTTCGAGGAAGGGGAGGTCGAGCTCCTGGGCGATCTCCTTCAGTGGCTTGCCCGCGAACCGCCGGTCATCGATTTCGTCATGCAACCTGTTCAGCTCCGGTCCGGCCTTGTCCGCAGCGAGCGTGTCGCGAACCTGGTCCTTGACCTCGTCGAGCGTCCTCTGTTTCCCGGGCTGGATCTCGGTGACCTTGACCAGCACCGGGGCGAAACGACCGCGGACAACGTCCGAAACGGCGCCATTTTCGAGAGAGAAGGCGGCTTCGGCCACAGCCGGATCGATCAGCTCGTCGCGTGACAGGAGCCCGAGCGTGTAGTCCGACTCGACTATCCCTGCTTCCTTGGCGACGTCCTCGAAACTCTTTCCACCCCTGATCGCTGCAGCGGCTTGCTCTGCCTCCTCTGGGGTCTTGAACGCGATCTGCAAGACACGGCGCCGTTCCGGCACCTCGTAGCGCGCCTTGTCCTGCTCGTAGGCGGCAGAGAGCTCGGCATCGGTGATTGGCACGCGCTTCTTCATTTCCTCCATGGTGAGGCCGATGACCGCCAGCTTGCGGTACTCCGGCGTCATGAAGCGCTGCTTTTCGGACTCATAGAGCTCCTTGAGCTTCGCCGGATCGGGCTCCGGCAGCTTGATGGCAACATTGGGATCGATCGTAAAGTGCTCGACGTTGCGCGCTTCGTTCCGATAGTCGTAAAGCGCCTTCACGAGCGTATCGGGGACATAGGCACCCGCGGTGATCGCATCCGTCAGCTGCTGGCGGATCTCCTCCTTCTTCCGGAGGGCGAGGAATCCGTACTCGCTGAGGCCCAGCTCGCGCGCTACGCTCTCCAGCGCCATGCGATTGAAGCTGCCGTCCGGATTTTTGAACGAGGGGTCGTTCCGGATTTCCTCGGCGACGGCTTCGTCGGTGATGGACAGCCGCAGCTCCTCGGCGTGGGAATCCAGCGCGGCTGCCCCGATGAGCCGCGACAGCACACGCGTGTCGATGCCGAACGCGCGCGCCTGCTCCATCGTCGGCCGCCGCCCGATCTGGCGGCCCAACATCGCCAGCTCAAGCTGCAGCGCGCGCTGGAACTCGTCGGACGTGATTTGCCGGTCGCCGACCTCGGCCAGTGCGCCTTCGTTATAGCCGCGGAACACGTCGGCCACGCCCCACACGGCGAAGCTGAGGACCAGCAGGCCCAGGAAAATCTTGGCCACCCAGCTGGTGGCGCCGCGGCGCAGGGCGTCTAGCATCGATTAAATCTTATCCTTGCGTTCTGTTATGCCTGCCGGTCAGCGATTCAAGGGAGTAACGGCGTGCCCACCAGGCTACGCCCCAATCGGCTTGGATGTGATAAGAAGCCCAGCCCGTCCTTGAATGCAAGGCAGGATCGCTCGATCATATCAGCCCGCTGCCGCGTTGCGTACGCGTCAAAGAGACTCCACGGATGCCGACATGACAGCCAGCACCGCCTATCAAGCCCCGATCAGGCCGCTCATCGCGGGCAACTGGAAGATGAATGGCCTGAAGGCAGACCTCGCCGAGGCGGCAGCCGTGCGCGATGCGATCGTTTCCGGGCAGGTCTCACACGGCATCGACGTGATGATCTGCCCGCCGGCCACATTGATTTCGGCGCTGGCCGAACTGGCGGATGGCAGCCGACTCGCCGTCGGTGCGCAGGATTGTCACTGGCTCCCCTCCGGCGCTCATACCGGCGACATCTCGGCGGAGATGCTGCATGATGCCGGTGCAACGGCCGTCATCGTCGGCCATTCCGAGCGACGGGCTGACCACGGGGAGCTCGACCGCATCGTCAAGGCCAAGGCGGAAGCGGCGCTGCGGGCCGGTATCTCGGCGATCATCTGCATCGGCGAGACTGCAGGGCAACGGCGGGCGGGCCTGACGCTCGACGTGGTCGCGCGGCAGCTCTCAGGCTCGGTTCCCGAGGCCTCCACGGCAGCCGACACGATCATCGCCTATGAGCCCGTCTGGGCCATTGGCACCGGCCTGACGCCGACGGTCGACGAGGTCGCCGAGGTCCATGCCTTCATCCGGACCCGCCTGTCCGATTTGCTCGGGCAACAGGGGCGGGAGATGCGCGTTCTTTACGGAGGCTCGGTGAAGCCGTCGAACGCCGCGGAGCTGCTGGCAGTGCCGCACGTCAACGGGGCGCTCGTCGGCGGTGCGAGCCTCAAGGCGAAGGATCTGCTCGGGATCGTTGCGGCCTGCAAGGTCGGGTAGTAATGCGGGATGCCTGTCCGGCACCGAAGGAGTGGGTCAATGCATCTGAGATGCGCTCTTTACAGGCTCCTGCCGCTCGCTGCTGCAGCGGCGTTGCTGCCGGCTGATCCTGCGAGCGCGGTCCCGCTCGACCCTCAGACCTGCATTCAGCTCCGGGAAGAGCGGCTCAACCTCGTCATGGACGGGGCCAGGGACAACATGGCGAGGGGACCGGAGTGGGGGCGTGCCAATCTGACGCCGGCTCAGCTGAAGGCCGTCCAGCGGCTGATCGAGCTCGACGAGCAGATCGGGTTTCGCTGCCCGGACGTGGTGGCCACAGCATCGGAGCCCTCCAACGTCGTGCCGCTGCCCAAGCGCAAGCCGAAAACGCATGCCGCAGCGCCAGCGCCCAAGCGGAAGCCCCGTGCAGGCCGATAATCTCATCACGGCTGCGGCGACAGGAGGGGTGGCGGCCGGTACCGCATTCGTGTAGAAGGCCGCAATCTCCGAACAGCCCGATTACCGGAAGCGAACCGATATGGTCACCGTCATCCTCCTTATTCATATCATGATCGCCGCTGCGCTCGTGGGCGTCGTCCTGCTGCAGCGCTCGGAGGGTGGTGCGCTTGGCATCGGCGGCGGAGGCGGCGGCGGGTTTCTCACGGGCCGCGGCACGGCCAACCTTCTGACGCGCATCACGGCCGGGCTGGCGGCAGCCTTTTTCCTGACGAGCACCATTTTGTCGCTGATGGCTCAGCGCGCTTCGGCGCCGCCGTCGATCTTCGATCAGCCTGCGGCCCAGCAGCAGGGAACCGAGGCACCGGCAGGCGAAAATCAGCAGGACACCACGCCGCGCGGCGGCATTCTCGATCGCCTTCAACCGCCGGCTGGACCGAGCGTACCGCAGGGTCGCTGAAGCTAGCTTCCCAAACCAGCATTTCTCGAACTGCGAGGCACCGCGAGTCGTCACAGGCTCGCGGTGCTTGCCTGTTGCGCATCGGCGATTTGCGCCGGCGTTTTGACTCAGGTCGGGGTTGCCTGCCCGCTTGGCCAGAGACTACACCAGTCATGACGGGAGGGATCATCCAGCCCTTTACGTGACTGGGAGGAATCGAATGGGCAAAGGGACCACTCGGCGGACGTTCTTCGCCGTCGCGCTTGCTGCTGTGATGGCGCTGCCGGCGTCAGCACAGCAGATGGATCAGCTCACGATCATGGCCCCCGCCGCGCCAGGCGGTGGCTGGGACGGCACCGCCCGCGTCATGCAGGATGTCCTGCAGTCGGCAGGCATCGTGAAGTCCGTGACCGTCGAGAATGTCGCGGGTGCGGGCGGCACTGTCGGGATCGCGCAGTTCGCCAAGAAGAAGGGCGACGGCAAATCGCTCATGGTGTCCGGCCTCGTGATGGTCGGGGCCATTCTGTCGAACAAGTCGCCGGTCACGCTCACGGACGTCACACCCATCGCGCGGCTGACCTCCGAGTGGGAGGCCATCGCGGTTCCGGCGGATTCCGAGCTCAAGACGCTCGGCGACCTTATCGCCAAGCTCAAGGCCGATCCCGGCTCCGTCTCGTGGGGCGGTGGTTCTGCTGGCGGCACAGATCACATCACCGCCGCACTCTTCGCGAAGACCGTGGGAGTCGATCCTGCCAAGGTGAACTACATCGCGCATTCCGGTGGTGGAGAGGCTATGGCCTCGATCCTAGGTGGACACGTCACGCTCGGCATCAACAGCGCTTCAGAGCTCGAGCCGCAGGTCAAAGCCGGCAAGCTGCGCTGGCTGGGGGTGAGTAGCGACCAACGTATCCCGGGCATCGACGCGCCGACCTTCAAGGAACAGGGCGTCGATCTCGTCATCGGCAACTGGCGCGCCGTCATGGCACCGCCCGGCATCTCGCAGGTCGATCGCGAGAAGCTGACCGCCGTCATCGATGCGATGGTGAAATCGGAGCAGTGGAAGCAGAAGCTCACCGAACGGAACTGGCTCGACAACTATCTCTCGGGCCCTGAGTTCGAGCGGTATTTGGCCGAAGAGAATCAGCGGGTGACGGAGGTCTTGAAGTCGGTCGGGCTGGTGAACTAGCCACGATCTTTCCTGGCGCTGCCGCCTGCTCGGAGATGGCGGCAGCCTACCTCTTTGAGGAGCGCTCGTGACAGGACGCTTCAACGCCCACGCGCTGGTCGGGCTGGCACTCGTACTCATCGGGGCCGGACTTTTCATCAGCGCGCAGGAGATCCACGTTTCCCCGGCCGTGGTGCTTCTCGGTCCGCGGCTCTTTCCGTCGATCGTCGCGGTCGCGCTGGTGGTGCTTGGTGTCCTAACCATCGCGTCGGCGTTATTCGGCTCGCGTGATGGCCCCGAGGCAGGAAGCGAGGATGACACGCCCGAAAACGACTGGCCGGCCTTTCTGACGGCGCTCACCGGCCCGGTGCTCTTCCTGCTCACGGTCGAAACTCTTGGCTTCGCGGTGGCCACCGCGCTCCTCTTCGCAGCGGTCGCCCGCGCCTTCGGATCGCGGCGGCTGATCGCCGACCTCGGCGTCGGTCTGCTGATGGGTCTCGTTGTCCTTCTCGTCTTCTCCTACGGGCTCGGGCTCTTGTTGCCCGTCGGGTCCGTATTCGACAGCCTGCTCGGTGGGTGAGGGATGGACGTTTTCGGCAACCTTGCCCACGGATTCGCGGTCGCCCTGACCCCGGTCAATCTGATCTGGTCGCTGGTCGGCGTAACGCTGGGCACCGCGATCGGCATCCTTCCGGGAATAGGTCCGGCGCTGACCATCGCGCTGCTGCTCCCGGTCACCTACTATCTCGATCCGACGGCGGCGTTCATAATGTTCGGCGGCCTCTATTACGGGGCCATGTACGGCAGCTCGACGACAGCCATTCTGATCAACACGCCGGGGGAGACGGGCTCGCTGGTCACGACCATCGACGGCAACAAGATGGCCCGCGCCGGACGCGGAGCCGCGGCGCTGGCGACATCCGCCATCGGCTCGTTCGTGGCTGGCGTCATCGGCACGCTCCTTCTGGCGCTGCTCGCCCCCGAGGTCGTGAAGCTCGCGCTGCTGTTCGGCCCGGCGGATTACTTCGCACTGATGGTGGTCGCCTTCGCTGCTGTCTCGTCGCTCCTCGGCAGCTCTGTATTGCGAGGGCTCGTTTCGCTGTTCATCGGGATCACAATCGGGCTCGTCGGCATCGATCAGCAGACGGGCCAGTCGCGCTTCACCTTTGGCATACTCGAGCTGCAGGACGGGTTGGGCGTCGTGCTCGTGGCCGTCGCCCTGTTCGCAGTCGGTGAAGCGCTCTTCCTTGCATCTCGAGCCGACCTGCGGCGCGAGGAGATCGTGCCGGTCAAGGGGCGGGCCTTCATGACGCGCGAGGACTGGGCGCGCTCATGGAGACCGTGGCTCAGAGGCACGCTGATCGGCTTCCCGTTCGGCGCCCTGCCGGCCGGCGGCACCGAGCTGCCGACATTCATCTCCTACAAGGTCGAGAAATCGCTGGCGAAGAGGCCAGAGGAGTTCGGCGAGGGCGCAATCGAAGGCGTTGCAGGTCCCGAAGCCGCCAACAACGCCGCAGTTGCCGGCGTGCTCGTGCCGCTGCTCACCTTTGGCCTCCCGACATCCTCGACGGCTGCGATCATGCTGGCGGCCTTCCAGCAGTATGGCTTGCAACCCGGCCCGCTGCTGTTCTCGTCGAACAGTGCCATCGTATGGGGCCTGATCGCCAGTCTGCTGATCGGCAATGCGATGCTGCTGGTGCTCAACCTGCCGCTGGTCGGGCTGTGGGTGCGGCTGCTCTACATTCCCCAGCCCTGGCTCTACGGCGGCATCTCGGTCTTCGCCATGCTGGGCGTCTATGGGATCAATCGCTCGCTGGTCGACGTCATGGCCTTGATCGCCATCGGCCTGCTGGGCTGCCTGATGCGGCGGCTCGATTACCCGATCGCGCCGGTCATCGTCGGCCTGATCCTGGGGCCCCTATCCGAAATCCAGTTCCGCCGCGCCGTGCAGATCAGCCAGGGTGACCTGACCGTATTCGTCACGCGACCCATCTCGGCGGGGTTGCTGATACTCGCAGCATTGATGCTGGCTGGCGCCATCGCCGCCCACTGGCGCGGGAGCCGGCAGGCGGCGACAGCGTAGCTCGCACCCGATCAGGCAGCCGCGGCCATGCTGGCGATCGGCTGGTTCGGGAAGGCGAGCTGCTCCCGCGCTCGCCATTCGGCCGTCACGTAATTGACTATGAGCGACTTGCGCACCCCGTTGATCCTGCGCGGTTCGAAGCCGTGGTAGGTGATGTCCGACGGCACGAACACCATCGCACCGTTCGAAACGAAAGGCGAGCGGCCGACGTGCCGTTTTTCCAGATCATAGATGTCGGTGCCGAGATCGGCGTGGCTCGGATCCTTCGACAGGTAGATCAGGAACGTGAACAGCTTGACGCCGAGGTCGGTGTGTGGCTCGAGCCAGAAGCCGTCGGTATCCTGAGCATACTCGATCCGCAGATAAGAGCCGCCCAACCTGACGCCGAAGACGCGCTCCACCGCGCTGGTCACACGCCTGTCCTGCAGGGCCTCCGCTACGGAAGCCACGATGGGGAATCGCCCGCGGTTCTCGACGTCGAAGTATTTCCGCGTGGCATTATGGATCTCTCGTTTGCCGGAGATGCCGCCGAGCGCGGGTGCCGGGAAGGGGAGCGCAAGGACCTCGTCGACCGCCTCTTCCGGAAAGCAGCGCGTCAGCAGCCAATGCCTGTAGGGAAAGTCGCGCACCTCCGCGGCGGCGAAGCTATCGAGCAACGAATGGATGATGGCGCCTGAAGCGATGGTCATACCGCTTACCCCGTTGATGTTGCGAGAGGTCCCGACTGTTCACCCAAGGTAGTCCGTACGCCACTGATGCACGCTTAACGCGAACCAAACCGATCAATGGCTGGATTGCGGCGAAACTGTGTCGCTTCCGGACCCGTCCACGAGTTCCTCTGCGAGCGCATACCTCCCATCTATCGACAAGCCACGCCGAGTCGGTTCAGATGCAGGGGGCATTGGGGGGCGCCGCTGGTGCCGGCGTACTCTCGCCTCGATGGCAGTCAGGACCGCTCCATGGCGCGCAGGGCGCAACCGAAGCAGCATTTCACTCGCGACAGGATGGCCGGCGACTCCGGCTGCCTGGTCGTGGTCACAGCCGCCGAGCAGGCTCAGCTCGATCTGTTGCTGACCGCCGCGCGCCGGCGCATACCCCACAGCACCTTGGAGTTTCCGAAGCGCATCACGACCCGCCGCGACGGACCTCCGGACGCAGAGATTGCCGTGACCCGGAGCCTGTTCCGCCAGATCGAGCAGGACGGCGGTTTCATGGTCACATGGGGCTCAGAGGGACACAGGTTCGGCCTGCTGGACAGCATTCAGAGGATGCTCATCTCAGGCCGTTCAGCGGTGATCGCCGCGCCGCTCAACCTCGTCGGCGAGCTCTATGACGTCTGCCCTGATGTACGCGCGCTGCGGCTCACCGGCCAGCTCGATGCAGTACGCGCGACATTGACGCCGAAAGCCTGTCTGCGCCGCATCGTGGGGCCGCGCCTCGCAGAGCGCCTTGAATCACGAGGCGCTGCGAGAACCATTGCTGTGCCACACGGAGGGGACATGCCGTCCGCGGTGCGCGCACTGAGCGAGGCGCTGGCAAGGATAGAGCAGGAGGCCGGGCTGATCGCTCCTAGCACTGCCGGCAGCAGCACGTCTCGGCGGAGCCGCGCCGGCTCCCCCGCCCGCTCGAAGTCTCCGCACGCGGCGCCTGCGGCACCATAGCCGTTTCATTCGGCCGCGATTTCTGCAAGCAGCATCGGACCTCTTGGGCGGCGGACGGCAGCCGCTCAGCAGATAGCAGTTCAAGCGACAGCGGCGGGGAGGGGATGTCGCTCTTCATCGAGATCCTCACGCAGGTCACTCTGCCGATCATCACGCTCGTCGCGCTGGGCTGGCTCCTGCAGCCGCGCCTCAAGCTCGACGTCGGCAGCCTCAACAGGCTGCAGGTCTACGTCGTGATGCCCGCCTTTCTCGTGCATTTCCTGTCGACCGGAAATCAGCCGCTCTCGGTGATCTGGCCGGTCGTTTACTTCAGCGTCGTGCAGTTCATCATCCTCATTCCGCTTGGATGGCTGCTCGTGCATTTGCTGCGCATGCGACCCTCGCTGGGGCCGATGATGGGGCTCGGCACGGCCTACGCGAACGTCGGCTTCTTCGGCATTCCCGTGACACAGCTCGCGTTCGGCGCGGATTACCTCATCTACCAGTCAGTGCTGACGGCTCTGATGGCCATCCTCGTCTGCACGGTGGGCGTATGGCTGCTGGCGCCGGCCGGCGGCAGCCGGCTCGTCAAATTGCGCAACGCATTCGAGACGCCGCTCATTCCGTCGGTCATCCTCGGCATCGCGCTGCGCGGGCTGGAGGTCGAGCTGCCGGCCCTTGTCGGCCAGCCGTTGCAGTTCCTCGGTTCAATCTTCACGCCGCTGGCGCTTTATACTCTGGGTGCGCAGGTCGCCGCCGCACGCGCGGTGAACTTCGAAGCTCTCCCACAGACCCTGATGCTGCTGCTGAAATTCGTCGCGGCGCCTGCGCTGAGCTGGTGGATTTGCCATGCCATGGGTTTGCCGCCGGACATCACGGCGGTGATGGTCGTCGCGGCAGCGACGCCAGTCGGCGTGCTGATCACCATCTTTGCGGCCGAGTACAAGACCGAGTCGGAGTTCATTTCGACAGCGGTGGTGCTTTCCACGGCACTTTCACCGCTGTTCGTAACGGCGTGGATTCTGGCGACACGGCTCACGTGATGTGCCACCGGTAGCATTGCGGTGGCAGGGTGGTATCGTCTAGTGTCGCGGCCCCGCAGCTCGCCGGAGCTTGCGGCGGGGTCGGAGGGAACTTCGGGATCGGATGGGACATCAAAATCACACAAGTTTCCAGCGTGATCGGGATCGTGAAGCTGGCCCTAGGCGGGCGCCGAGAGAACAGGCGAACTTCTCGATCATCACGCTCCGCCGCTCGCATCACCTGACGGGAAGGACGTGCTCGCGATGATCGATCTCTATACGTGGTCAACGCCCAATGGGCGGAAAGTCTCGATCATGCTGGAGGAGATAGGATTGCCCTACACGGTGCATCCGGTCGACATCGGCAAGAACCAGCAATTCGAGCCTGCCTTCTTGAAGATCAGCCCCAACAACCGCATCCCTGCCATCGTCGATCGCGACAACGGCATGTCGCTGTTCGAATCCGGTGCGATCCTCATGTATCTCGCCGAGAAAACGGGTAAGCTCTGGCCCAAGCAAGGCGAGGCCCACTGGCGCGTCGTCGAGTGGCTCATGTGGCAGATGGGCGGGGTCGGGCCGATGTTGGGACAGGTCCACCATTTCGTGAAATTCAACAGGGGCAAGGCACCGTACGCCGAGGAGCGCTATACCAAGGAGGCCCTGCGCCTCTATGGTGTGCTCGATCGGCGGCTTGGGGAGGTGGAGTTTTTGGCGGGTGATTACTCCATCGCTGACATTGCCACCTGGCCATGGATATCCCGGTTCGAATGGCAGGAGATCGCCCTCGACAAGTTTCCCAATGTGCTGCGCTGGTATCGTGCGATAGCGGAACGGCCCGCGGTCCAGAAGGGCTACCATGTTCCGGTGCCGCAGCCCTCGATTCCGATGCCTTGATCGCGACGGATATGGGCATCGAGAAGGTTTTAAGTTTCAGGACTACGAGGAATAGACACCATGAACGTCCCGCGCAATTTCAATGGCGTCATCGCGCCGGTGTTGACGCCTTTCGGCGACGATGGCGCTCCGGATCCGGATCGCTTCATCGAGCACGCAGAGTGGCTGATGGAGGATGGCTGCACGGCGCTGGCGCCGTTCGGCACCACCAGTGAGGCCAATTCCATTGGCCTTGATGAGCGCATGGAGCTTTTGGAGGAGCTGGTCGACAGCGGCATGGATCCTTCGAAGCTGATGCCGGGCACCGGCGCCTGCTCGGTTGCCGATGCCGCGATGCTGACCCAGCACGCCGTCGACCTCGGCTGCGGCGGGGTCCTGATGCTGCCGCCCTTCTACTACAAGAACCCGAGCGAGGAGGGGCTGTTCCGGTTCTTCGCGGATGTCATCGACGAGGTCGGCGACGACAGGCTGCGCGTGTACCTCTACCACATCCCCCCCGTTGCCCAGGTGGGCTTCTCCCTATCGCTCATCGAGCGGCTCAAGAACGAGTTTCCTGGGGTCGTCGTCGGCCTGAAGGACTCCTCGGGCGACTGGTCGAACATGAAGGCGATCCTCGACGCCTTCCCGGATTTCGAGCTGTTCCCGGGCTCGGAGCTCTTTCTTCTCGACGGACTGCGGAATGGGGCGGCCGGTGTGATCTCTGCGACGGCGAACATCAGCGCCCGTGCCATGCGCCAGCTCTACGACAACTGGCGTGGGCCCAATGCCGATGCGATGCAGGAGAAAATCTCTGCTTTGCGGAAGACCGTTCAGTCCTTCCCGGTCATTCCGACGCTGAAGGCGCTCATCGCACATTATCGGCAGGACGAGGGCTGGGCCGAGGTGCTCCCGCCGTTCACTCCGCTGCCGGCGGAAGAAGCTCAGCGGGCAATCAAGATCCTCGCCGATCAGCACAATTTCCGGCTCGACTTCGCCGAGGCCGCCTAGATCATTTCCGATGTAGATCGAAACAAGCCAAGCTAAGCTCGTGCCTCATCTCCCTCTCCCCGGTGGGGAGGGGGCGAGGTGGTGGGGCTCCACCGCTAACCACTGTTGCAATTCCTCACCCGGCTCTCCGGCCGACCTCTCCCCGTGGGAGAGGTGGAGGGGCTGCCGCTGTTGCCTTACCACGAGTTCGGAAGAGATATGAGGTGAGGTGCGGAACTTACGGCAATACAAAAAGAAACCCCCTCCTCCGGCCGGAGGAGGGGAAGGCAAAGGGGGAGAGTCGTCAAGAATACCGCGTGAGGAGTTCATCAGGCGTAACCACGATCGGGTCGCGCTCATAGACCCGCAGACCGGCTGGCTCACCGGCACCCCGTAGCAGCGGATCGTGCTGCTACTTGCAATTGGGGTGCCGAATCTCCGTTGGAGCCATTTCAGCGCGTCGAGATCGTTACTGAACTTGTAACCGATAGCGCGATATCTGTCGAATGTGTCCTGGAAACACGTTTAACGCGAACTCAGTGACGTGTTTCGACTCTCTTAAGATTTCGCACCCGATGCGCGGATCTGGCTGAGAGACTGCCGCGGGGTCAGCGCTTCGGCATCGATTTTCAGCTCGATGACGGCCGGTTTGTTCGCGGCCAGGGCCCGCTCGAAAGCCGGGCGGAACTCTTCTGTGTGGCGCACGGTCTCTCCATGTGCACCAAAGGCCCGGGCGAAGGCGGCGAAATCCGGGTTGACGAGCGTCGTGCCGACGACGCGGTTCGGGTACTTTCTCTCCTGGTGCATCCGGATCGTGCCGTACATGCCGTTATTGCACACGATGGTGACGACGTTTGTCCCATATTGGACTGCGGTTGCGAGCTCCTGGCTCGTCATCATGAAGCATCCGTCACCGGCGAACGAAACCACCGGACGCGTAGGATTGGCGAGCTTCGCGGCGATGGCCGACGGCAATCCGTAGCCCATGGAGCCCGACGTCGGGGAGAGCTGCGTGCGGTAGCCCTTGTACTGGAAGTAGCGGTGGACGAACGCCGCGTAGTTGCCGGCGCCATTGGTCACAATTCCGTCCTCCGGAAGCATGTCCGAGACGGTGCGGATGACCTGCTCGAGCTGGACCGCGCCGGGCGTGGCGATGGGCGTCCAGGCCGCCTCGCATGCGGCCCTCAGATCCGCGCGCCGCTGCTTCCAGGCGATGTTGGCCGGCGGCGTCAAGCCATCGAGCGCGGCGGCGAACTGCTCCGCAGTCGTTGTGATCGGCAGATCGGGCGCGTAGACCGTGCCCAACTCGTCGGGACTCGGGTGGATATGGACGAGCCGCTGCGAAGGGTTCGGAATGTCTAGCAGCGTGTATCCGCTCGTGGTCATCTCGCCCAGCCGCGCGCCGAGTGCAATCAGCAGGTCGGCATCGCGCACGGCCGCCGCGAGCTTGGCATCGATGCCGATTCCGACGTGGCCGACGTAGCAGCGGTGCCGGTTGTCGATGTAGTCCTGGAACCGGAACGCTGCCGCGACGGGCAGATCGAAGCGCTCCGCGAACCGCTCGATCCGCTGCTGCACATCCGTGCTCCAGCCGGGCCCGCCGACGATCATCAGCGGCCGCTCGGCCTTCGCGAGGAGATCCGCGAATTCGGCCATCGTCGCGGCGCTCGGTGCGGGTTGCGTGATACGCGCGGCGCGGGCATCCTTCGCGTCCGCCTTCGCCGACAGCATGTCCTCCGGCAATCCGAGCACGACGGGGCCTGGCCGGCCCGACGATGCCACGTGGAAGGCGCGGCTCACGTATTCCGGGATGCGCTCGGTGGCGCGAATGACGGCGGCCCACTTCACGAACGAGGAGAACAGCTGCTTCGTCTCGATCTCCTGGAAGGCCTCGCGATCCTCATGGCGCTCGCCGGGCAGGCCGACGAACAGGATCATGGGCGTCGAGTCCTGCTGGGCCACGTGAAGCCCGCTCATCGCGTTTGCGGCGCCGGGTCCGCGCGTGACGAAGCAGATGCCGGGCTTGCCGGTCGCCTTCCCCCAGGCCTCGGCCATCATCGCCGCGCCGCCTTCCTGACGGCAGATGATCGTGCGGATCTGATTTGAATCGTGCAGTCCGTCGAGCGCGGCGAGGAAGCTTTCGCCCGGAACGGTGAATGCCGTCGTCACGCCTTGCGCCTCGAGCTGATCGATCAGGATCTTGCCGCCATGCCGCATGATGAGTCCCCGATGTGGTGGTATTTTTCTGCTCGCCGCTACTACTAGGCAATTCGGCGCGGGAACCGGTAGTAAAAAAAGAGCGCGGCAGCCCGTCGCGACCCCGTTACGCGGCGCCCGACGATGCTGCACAATGCCAGCGAGCATTGGCCAGGGAGATCATAAGGGGATGGCTGAGGAACCGATTGTGGCCCAGAAGGGGCCCTATCAGGTGGAGCTCCAGGAGGGGCGGGTTTATCTCTGGTGCGCTTGCGGCCGCTCTCAGAAGCAGCCGTTCTGCGATGGCTCGCACAAGGACACCGGCATCGAGCCCGTCCGGTTCGTCGCCGAAACCTCAGGGATCGTGAACCTTTGCGGCTGCAAGGCAACCGACGATCAGCCCTTCTGCGACGGGTCGCATCTTTTGCTTTGACAGCGTTGCTTCAGCCCCAGACGCGATCCCGGTGCTCCTTACCGGGATCCCCCTTAAGCTTGCTTCTGCGCTCGCGGTTGGCTGGATTTTGGGCCCAAGGCCCGGGATGACGACCGGATAGGTGCGGCGTTGGATCAAGCCACCGCATCCGCCTCCGAGGCCGCGGCCTCATAGGCCTCAATCGCGGCCAGCCAGGCTTCTTCCGCATCGGCGAGCCGCTTTGCGGCCAGACCACGATCAATGGACAGGCGCTGTGCCTTGTCCGGGTCGCGGGCGTATAGGTCGGTATCTGCGAGAGCGGCGTCGATCCTCGCAATCTCGGCCGTGATCTTCTCGACCTCCTTTTCGGCCTGCTGCATTGCTTTTTTGAGCGGCGCAAGCTCGGCGCGCCGTTCCGCCGCAGCCCGCCTCTGCTCGGCGCGGCCGACGCGCGGCTCCGATCCGGCTCCGTCCTTCGCACGTTCCCGGTTCCTGGCGCTCCGTTCGGCAAGGAGGAGCTGTCTGTAGTCGTCCATATCGCCGTCGAACGGCGTCACCGTGCCGTCGCGCACGATCCACAGACGGTCGGCGCTGGCTTCGACCAGATGGCGGTCGTGACTGATCAGGATGACAGCGCCTTCGAATTCGTTGAGCGCCTGCATCAGCGCCTCGCGGCTGTCGACGTCGAGATGGTTCGTCGGCTCGTCAAGGATGAGAAGGTGCGGCCCGTGGAAAGCGGTGAGCATGAACAGCAGACGCGCCTTCTCGCCTCCTGACAGGTTCGAGCAGCGCGTATCGGCCTTCTCGATGCCGAAGCCGTAGCCGCCGAGCCGTGTCCGCCGCTGCGCCTCTGTGGCATCCGGCATGAGCTCGGTGATGTAATCGTAGGGCGTTTTGCTTGGGACCAGCTCGTCGAGCTGGTGCTGGGCGAAGTAGCCGACCTCAAGCCGATGGGCCTTGATCACCCGGCCCGCCATCGGGTCGAGCTTGCCCACGAGCAGCTTCGCGAACGTGCTCTTGCCGTTTCCGTTCTGGCCCAGCAAAGCGATGCGGTCGTCGTTGTCGATGCGCAGGTTGAGGCGGCTGAGCACCGGCTTGTCCGGCTCGTAGCCGACCGCGACGTCCTCCAGGCGCAGAAGCGGGCTCGCCAGCGGCTTTTCGGCCTTGGGAAAGTTGAACGGCACGACCCGCTCCTCGACCTGAGCCACGATCGGCTTCATGCGGGCCAAGGCTTTCACCCGGCTCTGAGCCTGAGCCGCCTTGCTTGCCTTCGCCTTGAAGCGGGCGATGAAGGTCTCGATCCGCCGCCGCTCCTCGTCCTGCCGCTTCTTGAGCGCCAATTGCTGGCTTAGCCGCTCGCGGCGCAGATCCTCGAATTCGTCGTAGTTGCCCGTGTAGAGAGTGAGCTTGCCGCGGTCGAGATGCAGGATGGAGCCGACCACGCGATTCAGCAGATCACGATCGTGGCTGACGATCAGGACGGTGTGAGGGTAAGCGGCGAGGTAGCTCTCGAGCCACATCGTACCCTCGAGGTCGAGATAGTTGGTCGGTTCGTCGAGCAGCAGTAGCTCCGGCTCAAGGAACAGCACCGCGGCGAGCGCCACGCGCATGCGCCAGCCTCCCGAGTACTCCCGGCAGGGGCGCCGCTGGGCTGCCTCGTCGAAACCGAGACCGGCAAGGATCTGGGCGGCGCGTGCCGGCGCGGCATGGGCATCTATGTCGGCGAGACGCTGGTGAATATCCGCGATGCGGTGGGGATCGGTCGCCGTTTCGGCTTCGGCGAGAAGCTCGGTGCGCTCACGATCGGCGGATAGCACCCAGTCGATCAACGTCTCGTCGCCGCCCGGCGCCTCCTGCGCCACGTACCCGATCCGGGTGTGTTTCGGGTAGCTGATCGAGCCGCCGTCGGGCGCCAGCTCCTCCGTGATCAGGCGCAAGAGGGTCGTCTTGCCGGCGCCGTTGCGTCCGACAAGCCCCACCTTGTGCCCGGCCGGGATAGCTGCCGTGGCACCTTCGAAGATGATCTTCCCCTCAATGCGGAAGGTGAGGTCGTTGATGTGCAGCATCCGGCGGGAGATAGCGGGTGCCGCGGCGGATGTCACTGCCGCCAAATAGCAACGGGCCCGGCTGCGGCTTCTGCCTCGAATCCAGATCTGCCGTCGCGGGGATCACGCCGTCAAACCGCAGCGGGGTGCTCAGTCATCCAGCCACCACCGGCTTCAGCGACTCGACGAGCAACCGGAGTTGCACGTCCTCGTCGGGGATCGAGAGCTGAGCGGCAAACCAATCCTGGACGAGCCGACAGACCTCCTGCGGCGGCGCTTGGGCGAGCGCGCGCGGGTTGGAGAAAAGCTGGATGTCGTTGTTCGTCCAGCCGCGGCCGGCAAGCGCCTGTGTCAGTGCCTGATAGTCCGCCTGACGCGGCGGCAGATGGGTCTGCGGCGAACGCCGGCCCTCGGCGACGGCCTCGAACACGGCTGTCACCTGGCGCTGCAGCCGTTCACGGTGCTCCGGCGAGTTCATCAGCGCCAACACCTGGGGGCTCGCCTCGCCCTTGCTGATGAAGCCGTAGCAGGCTTCCACACTTTCCGCCGACAGCCGCTGCAGGTTTTCGAGGAAATTCTGTGCGATGCCTCGGAGCGTCCCCGGCGAGGCCGCCAAGGCCTCCTCGGCATGCTGACGCCGCAGCGCGACGACATTCTCCGTCAGCCGGCGCTGGATGAACTCGGGATCGCGGCCCTCAGCCTCGAGCTGCGCTGCCTCTTTCACGCGCTGCTCGTACCACTCGGGAAACTCGCGTTTGATGAGCTGCCACAATGGGGTGTTCAGGAACAGACCGTCCGGCACCGCGGCGTCGGCACGCGCAGACTGCAGCGTCTGACTGGGCGAGCTTTCCGTTCCTGCGGCCTCATCAGGTGGTCCGCCGGAGGGCGTCTTCGGGGCCTCGATCAGCGCAATGAGATTGGCAGGGCTGGGCACCAGATCGACAGCCAGCCAGATAGCGCCACCGAGCAGCGCTACTAGAATGGCGGCAACTGCAACGCGCCGCCAACCCTTCCGGGGCTGCTCCGGGAGGAAATCGTCGCCGTCATCGTCGTCATCGTCCTCGTAGGGATTGGAGACGGCCACGGGCGCCGCCGCCGTCCGGGCGGACGCGGCGCCATGCTCATTCGCCTCGCGCGACGAGGGCCGGGCGGGCTCGTACCGCGGCTGTTGAGGCTGAGGCCGCGGCTCCGGCCGGTAGGACGGGCGCGACGGCTCCGGTCTCGGCGGCGCAGCGGTCGGGAACACGGCGGGCGCCGGCCGCCAGTCCGGAAAACCATAACGCCAGACGAGATCCGATGGGCGCAGGTGTCCGAGCTCGACGAACTTGCGCATTTCCAGGTCCGACAGAGGACCGTACTGCTGTCCGTCTCGCGCGATATACCACTCTATTTGAGAAGCCGCCCCCGCCATCGCTCATTCACAGCCTTGTCGAATGCGTCCACGCCGAGCATAAGGTGCTCGTCCGCCCGGCAGCAAGGGCACCTCCGGTGCATCGAACGGACACGCAAAATGACGGTTTCTGAAGCCTGAACCGAATAATCGGGATCGTCGGTATCTCGGCCTGCATCGGCAATCACTACTCTGAACATTTTGATGGCGACGCTGCCGTGCGCGCCATACCCGGCTTCCCAGCTACAGTTCTTCGGAGATCGGTCGCCAGGCCGCTTATAAACGTCACGTTGATGTGGCGAAAGATGGCACGCGGCAATTGCGCTGCGTCCTTTTCCCCGGAACGTTTCACGGACGCCTCCCTTGCTGGCCTGCAGGGTGGCAGCTATAACCCGGCGCCAACGAGCGGCAGAAGTGGACACAGAGGGCAGCGATGGCCATCGAGCGCACATTCTCCATCATCAAGCCGGACGCGACCGAGCGTAACCTGACTGGCGCGATCAACGCGCTCATCGAAAAGGCCGGACTGCGCATCGTGGCGCAGAAGCGCGTGCGCTGGACGAGGGCGCAGGCCGAGAAGTTCTACGAGGAGCACAAAGCGCGACCGTTTTATGGCGAACTCTGCGATTTCATGACCTCGGGGCCAATCGTGATCCAGGTTCTGGAAGGCGAGAACGCAATCGCCAGGTATCGCGAGGTCATGGGCGCCACCGACCCGGCCAAGGCCGACGAGGGGACCATCCGCAAAATGTTCGGCCGCTCGGTGGGCGAGAATTCGGTGCACGGCTCCGATAGCCCCGCTTCCGCGGAGCGCGAGATTTTGCTCAACTTCGGGCTGAACGAGATCGTTGGCTGATCGGGCCTCGACGAGCGGTCGACCTGATCGCTCCCACCTCTGTCGCCACTCCTGGCCGCGAGGCCGCAAGCCGCGACGAAACATGGTAACGTGAGGCATGATCAGTCCTGCGCACGTCGCCCTTATGGCCCGCTATAATCGCTGGCAGAACCAGTCGATCTATGGGGCTGCGGATACTCTGGAGGACAGGCAGCGAAGAGAGCCGCGCGGAGCTTTCTTCGGCTCGATCCACGCAACGCTGAACCATCTGCTGTGGGGAGACCGGATGTGGATGCACCGGCTGGCCGGTTGGCCCGCCCCGGCGCCGAAAAGCATCCCGGAGTCGGTCTCCTACTTCGAGGACTGGAACGTGCTCAAAGCGGAACGTGAGGCGACAGATGAAAAGCTCGTCGCCTGGGCGCATGCGCTTCAGCCTGAAGACTTCGCGGGCGATCTGACGTGGTTTTCAGGCGCTGCAGGCCGTAACTTCACGCAGCCCAAGTGGGTTCTCGTTGCCCATCTGTTCAATCACCAGACGCACCATCGCGGGCAGGTTCATTGCCTGCTGACCCAGCTCGGGGCCAAGCCGCAGCCCACGGACCTGCCGTTCATGCCCGAATAGGCCTCCGGCGTCAGAACTCTTTCTTCGGAGCGAAAGCCCGCCGTGCCCAGCAGGGATAACCTGCGTAGTTGCCGCCGGGATCGAGGGCTTCCGCTTCAATGCATACCGAAGAATTCGGGTCCTCGGTTTGCCGATAGCGATAGCCGTAGGGCGGAGGAGCCCGTCGATAGTTCCGATAGGCCGGCGGCGGGCCATAGTCTCGATAGGCGTAAGGCGCGCGGGGCTTCTTGCGCGCATCAACGTGATCGGGCAATGCCGCTAGCCCGCCGAGCGCAATCAGGGCCGCAAGGAACAGGCGCATTTTGGTCTCCATTCGCGATGTCCGGTGATTCCGGCTTTCATCGCACTCCAGCAGGTGTTCACGCTCCCTTGCGCGCTCCCGCCCGCGATGCGCTTTCATCCATTCAAGAAAGCAGTTAGCGTTCAAGTCTCTTCGGTTGTTCCACTGGAACGAAACATGGACGCCAAGGTTCCCATCGGCTATTCGGCCTGCCCGCATGACTGCCCATCCACCTGCGCGCTCGAGGTCGAGCTCCTCGGCAACGGCCGGATCGGACGCGTGCGCGGGTCCAAGGATAACGCCTACACGGCGGGCGTGATCTGCTCCAAGGTCTCCCGTTACGCCGAGCGTGTGCACCATCCGGACAGGCTGCTCTATCCATTGCGCCGCAAGGGACCCAAGGGCTCGCGTGAGTTCGAGCGCATCTCCTGGGATGATGCCCTCGACATCACAGCCGAGGCGATGCTCACGGCAGAGCGGAAGTACGGACCCGAGGCCGTCTGGCCGTACTACTACGCCGGCACGATGGGCCTCGTGATGCGCGACGGCATCAACCGGCTGCGGCACGCCAAGCGCTACTCGGAGATGTACGCTTCCATCTGCACGACCCTGGCCTGGACGGGCTACGTCGCCGGCACCGGCAAGCTCGCCGGCCCGGACCCGCGGGAAATGGCGAAGTCGGATCTGATCGTCATCTGGGGCACCAACCCGGTCAACACGCAGGTCAACGTGATGACCCATGCAATCCGGGCGCGGAAGACCAGGGGCGCGAAGATCGTCGCCATCGACATCTATCATAACGGAACGATGGAGCAGGCGGATTTGGCGCTCTGCCTCCGTCCGGGCACTGACGGCGCGCTCGCCTGCGCGGTCATGCACGTGCTGTTCCGGGATGGTTACGCCAACTGGCCCTATATGGAGCGCTATACCGATTGCCCGCACGAGCTCGAAGCGCATCTGCGGACGCGCACGCCGGAGTGGGCGAGCGCCATCACCGGGCTGACGGTCGAAGAGATCGAGACCTTCGCGCGCATGATTGGCACGACGCCACGCACCTACCTGCGTCTCGGCTACGGATTCTCCCGCCAGCGCAACGGCTCGGTGAACATGCACGCGGCCTCCTGCATCGCCTCCGTGACCGGCTCCTGGCTCTACGAGGGCGGCGGTGCGTTCCACAACAACGGCGACATCTTCCACTGGGACAAGTCGCTGATCGAGGGGCTGGACGTCGCCGACCCCAGCGTGCGCGTGCTCGACATGTCCCGCATCGGCCCGGTGCTGACCGGTGATCGCTACGACCTCGGCGACGGCCCGCCCGTGACGGCGCTCTTCATCCAGAACATGAATCCGGTGCAGGTGGCGCCCGAGCAGCGGCTGGTGAAACAGGGCTTTGCACGCGAGGATCTGTTCGTGTGCGTGCACGAGCACTTCATGACCGCCACGGCCGAGGTGGCTGACATCGTACTGCCGGCGACCCAGTTTCTCGAGCACGACGACGTCTATCAGGCGGGCGGGCAGCAGAGCATCGTGCTCGGGCCGAAGCTCATCGAGCCTCCCGGCGAGTGCCGGTCGAACCACGACGTGATCGTCGAGCTGGCGAAACGCGTCGGCGCAAGGCATCCCGGCTTCGAGATGACGGCGCGGGAGATCATCGACTGGACGCTGAGAAAATCCGGCTGGGGCACGCTCGAGGAGCTCGAAGAGAAGAAGTGGATCGATTGCCAGCCCGATTTCGAGAGCTCGCACTATATCAACGGCTTCGGCTATCCCGACGGCAAGTTCCGCTTTCGTCCGAAGTGGCCCGAGGTTCCGGTCGGCCGCAAGCACGACTGGGGTATTGCCCATTTGCCCCCCGAGCTGCCCGACCACTGGGACGTCAACGAGAAGATCGACGAGAGGCACCCTTTCAAGCTCGCGACCTCGCCGGCCCGCAGCTATCTGAACTCGTCATTCAACGAGATGCCCTCCAGCCGTGCCCGCGAAGGCCGGCCGCGGGCGAAGATCCACCCCGATGACTTGGCCGAGCTTGGGATTACCAATGGCGACCGGATCCGCATGGGCAACGAGCGCGGGGAGATCCTGATCCACGCGGAAGCCTTCGCCGGCGTGCAGCGCCGGGTCGTCATCGTCGAAGGCATCTCTCCCAACGCTCAGTTCGAAGGCGAGAAAGGCATCAACACGTTAACGAGCGCCATACAGCCGGCCCCCTTCGGCGGGGCCGCGTTTCACGACAATCACGTCTGGATCGCGCCTGTCTGACGTATCGCGGCTGCTCGATTGGTCAGGCGGCGCCTCGGCGTTCGGGGCCGTCGGCGGCTCATCCGCCCCCTCAGGGAAAGCAGGCTCGGCTGGATTGGCCGGAACCGCGGGTTCCTGAGGCTCGGCTGCCCCCGTTGTCTGGGGCGGCCCGGAGAGCAGGGCAGCCTCGTTCGACTCGACAATGATGCGCTCGACAAGGTTGAACGCATCCTCGCGGAAGGCTTTGCGGGACTCGTCGCGGCTGTAGAACATGTGGCCGCCGGGATAGACGACGCTCGTGACGCGCTGCCTGTCCCCGAATGCCGGAAGCTGGTCGAGGATCAGCTCGCTCGCGAAATACGGCGTGACGAGATCGGTGTAGCCGTGCACCACCAGCACCCGGAACCGTTTGTCGAGCGCCAGGGCCTCTCGCAGGTCGCTCATCGATTCAGGTGGGGTTGGTGAATTGCCCCAGATCCAGCTGTTGTTCACCTTCCCGCTGATCTTCACGTAAGGACGGTCTGTGCGATAGTCGAGCTTCGATTGGTACAGTTCGAGCATCGCGCCGGTCATCGGCGCCTTCAGTGCCGTCAGGAACGGATCGCTGTAATGCGACCTGCCTGACATCGGATCAGGATCGAACCCGGTGATGCTCGCGTCGTAGAGGCTCGCGATCTTCCCGGCCGGCCGGTTGACGTGCTCAGTATAGATGCGCCCGCTGATCCGTCCGCCGTGGCGCCGCACCACGTCCTCCGGCAGGCCGGTGATTTCCGAGACCTTCGCGACGATGCGGTCGAGGGCAGCCGAGTCGCGCGGGCCGCGCATCAGATCCTCAAGATAGCTGGTCCGGGCATATTCCTCGACATCCCTCAGCGCCTCGCGCGTGATCGCCTCACCGTGGCGCTCCATCTCTGCCGCAGCGAGCGACGGCAGCAGAGAGACGTAGGAAATCGGCGGATGGGTGCTGCGCCGGCCGGCGAAGTCCAGCACCGGCGAAGCGAGCACCAGCGCGTTCAGCGCGATCCCATGCTCACTTTGCAGCTCGCGGGCGATCTTCGGGCCGCGGAAACCGCCATAGCTTTCTCCGACATAAAGCTTTGGCGAGGCCGAGCGACCGTTCTTCTGGATCCATTTTTGAATGACCTCGGAAATGGATTCCACATCGCCTTCGATCGACCAGAAGTAGCTCGGGCCGCCCTCGTCCCGGCTGCCGGCCCGGCCCGTTCGCCTGCGCTGCTCGTCCTTCCCATCGTCGGCATTGTCGCTCGCAACGATGTGGCTGTAGCCCGTGCCGATCGGGTCGATGAAAACGAGGTCGGTGAAATCGAGCCACGTCTCCGCGTTGGGCAGCAGCGGAGCAGGCGCCGAGGGGGAGGCTGCGGCCTGCTCCATGCGGATGCGCCAGGGCCCGAGCGCGCCAATCTGCAACCACGCCGAGGCCGATCCGGGGCCGCCGTTCAGCGCAAACGTGACAGGGCGCTGGTCGGCCGGCATGCCGTCGAGCGTATAGGCGATGTAGCCCATCTCGGCGAGCACCTTGCCCTTGGAGTTGGTGAGCGGGAACGAGCCCGCCGTCGCCGTGAACCGGAGGGTGCGGCCCGGCAGCTCGACGACGTGCTCCGTTATCACGTCCTGCGGGAGCCGCGTCTGGGTGGCCGGCGCCCCCTCCGCGAACAGATTGGCTGTTGACCCGAGCACCAGCAGGACTGCGACTGCGGTGGCTCTCAGTGTCGGCAGGAAAGGGTTTCGGCCAGCCATCGTATTCCCTCGATCTTGGTGGGCTCCAAAGCTCGATCCAGCAGGACGGAGCCGATCATAGTCTCTTGTGGGAAACATGGCGGCAGAAATGCCGTTGCAGCGCGATCGCTTTTTTGCCTGGGCGCTTGAAGCCACAGCGGCGCGTCGGTCGGGCGCGGTGGCAATCCACTGCGATCTGTCGCGTCCCTGTTGCGGGCCCGGCGATTCGGCTGATGTGCTATGTCGCAGGTTTGGCGCTGGCCCTCGGGACCGCATAGGGCTTGAATGCCATCCAACCGAGGCACCAGAAAAGACATGCTCGCAGAAAATCTCATTCCCCCAGGACTGTTTCTCGACCAGGCGAAGGAGGCCCGGCGCATTTGGCTGCTCGGGGAAGGGCAGGAGCTCGACGTTCTGCCCGGACTCACCGATGCGCAGCGGACCTGGCTGCGGAGCATGGACTTCAAGGGCGCCGCGCGGAAGCACGTCCTCCTGCCTGGAGAGGATGGCGCGATCGCGGGCGTCGTCCTTGGCACGGGTAATGGCCAGAACGGCGATCCGTGCGGCCCGTCGGCATTGCTGGTTGGGCAACTCGCGTCGAGCCTGCCGCCGGGGGGCTACGCCTTTGCCGACGAGGTCGAAGCAGCGGAGGTCGCCGCAGTCGCCTGGGGGCTCGGGGCCTACCGCTTCCGCCGCTACAAGTCGAACGGAGGCGACGAGCCACCCGGGCTGGTTCTGCCGGCCGGCGCCGACAAAGCTGCGGTGAAGCACATCGTCGAGGGCGTTTGGCTGGGGCGCGACCTCATCAACACGCCAGCGAGCGACCTGGGGCCCGCCGAGATCGAGGCGGCGGCGCGCAGTCTTGCTGAGCGGCACGCGGCTTCGCTGACCGTCGTTGCGGGCGATGACCTCGCGGTAGGCTTCCCCATGATCCATGCCGTCGGCCGGGCCAGCGCCCGGGCACCGCGCCTGATCGACCTCGTCTGGGGTGCGGCCGACGCTCCCAAGGTGACGCTGGTCGGGAAAGGGATCTGCTTCGATACGGGCGGGCTCGACGTCAAGCCCGCAAGCGGCATGCTCCTCATGAAGAAGGACATGGGCGGCGCGGCGACCGCGCTGGCCCTGGCGCACATGATCATGGCGCTGAAATTGCCCGTCCGCCTGCGCGTGCTGATCCCGGCGGCGGAAAACAGCATCGGCGGCAACGCGTTCCGCCCTGGCGACGTGCTGAAGAGCCGTTCGGGCAAGACGGTCGAGATCGGCAATACGGATGCCGAGGGGCGGCTCGTTCTTGCCGATGCCTTGACGCTTGCCGACGAGGAGGGGCCGGACCGCCTCATCTCATTCGCGACGCTCACGGGTGCGGCCCGCGTGGCCCTCGGTCCGGATGTGCCGCCGCTCTATACGGACGACGATGCATTCGCAGCCGAGTTGGTTTCAGCGGGGCTCTCCGTTGGCGACCCGATGTGGCGGATGCCGTTCTGGAATGGCTACGAGCGCAACCTGGATAGCGAAGTGGCCGACATGAACAATGTTTCCGAGGGCTCATTTGCCGGCTCCGTGACGGCGGCGCTCTTCCTGCGTCGCTTCGTGCGCAATGCCAAAGCGTTCGCGCATCTCGACATCTACGGGTGGCGCCCGTCGGCTCGGCCGCTCGGACCGAAAGGTGGTGAGCCGCACACGGCGCGTGCCGTGTTCGAGGTGCTGCGGCGCGCCTACCAGCCTGGTACAGGGCAGAAGTCGTGAGACCAGACGTACAGATGCCGCGGCTCGATCCGCGGCTCAACGCCTACCGGGAAGACCTGGCAGCCGAGTCGCTGCGCGGCAAGGTTCAGGCCCCGCGCTACGTTGCCGGTGTCAAGAAGCAGGTGATCCGCGCTGCTGTTGCCGTAAGGCGCCGGCCCGTTCCGACGGCGGGCCTCGATACCGAGGCGCTTTTCGGAGAAGTGGTTACCGTCTACGACGAGGCCAACGGCTGGGCTTGGGTGCAACTCGACCGGGACGGCTATGTGGGTTACGTGCCTGCCAACGCACTGACCCCCGAATTGCGGCCTGCGACGCACAAGGTCTCCGCGCTGGGCACATTCCTTTATCCGGCACCCGACATCAAGACCGCCCCGATCATGCATCTCAGCATCAATGCGCCTCTCGCCGTGGCCGAGCATGTCGACCGGTTTTACCGCCTCGCCGGCGGCGGCTTCGTCATAGACCGGCATGCGTCAGACAAGAGCCGCTGCGCACGTGACTTCGTCGAGATCGCCGAACGGCTGATCGGAACGCCGTATCTTTGGGGCGGTCGCACGCGCGTCGGCATCGACTGCTCGGGGCTGGTGCAGGTCTCGATGGAGGCGGCAGGCCTCCGGGCGCCCCGCGACACCGACATGCAGCAGGCACAGCTTGGCGTCGCACTGCCGATCACACCGGGCCTGGAAGGCCTCGAACGCGGCGATCTCGTCTTCTGGCCGGGTCACGTCGGCATCATGTGCGATGCCTTCATGATGGTGCACGCCAACGCCCATCACATGGCCGTCACGGTCGAGCCGCTGGCCACCGCCGCGCAACGGATTGCGAGGTCCGGAACGGAGATCTCCGCCATCAAACGCCTGCCGGCGCTGTCTGCCCTGGAAAAGTAGATCAGGGCGATCACCGCCGGTATGGCGCAAACGTTTCGATCGCTGCCTCCAGCTCCGTATCATCCACGTCCGGCGCATCTGGATTACGGCGCGTGAACCGCCCTTCATCGGCGCCAGGCAGATCCACGACCGTCTCGACGCTGTAGACCAGGCCGGTGAGGGAGCTTTGCCATCGGCGGATGAGAATGCGGCCGTTGGCGATGGCGCGCACGATTTGCGGAATGTCGGTCAGCGCATCAAGCGGCAGGTCCTCGTAGGTCTCACCGTCGACGGTGATGTCGAATTGACGGTCCGTCCGCAGAACGATCTCGAAGGGGCAGGCCGTCTCGGCATGCGGCACGGCGCTGATGCGCCAGGCATTGCCGATGGGGCCGAGCTCGATCTGGGCCCAGGGCGCCATTTCCTTCGCCCAGGTCTCGAGCGCGGTGATGACGTGCTGAAGCTGCTTGCGGAAGGAATCGTCAGGAGCCATTGCCGGGATCGCCGCTTTGGGAGGGAGTTCGCAGGCCTGAGCCTAGCGCGACTCGACCGCGACTAGCACACCGGAGTTCTCTAACGGTTGATATCCGTCATGTGAGGGGTCGGCGTCAGTACCCGCGTGCCCGATCCACCACGTTTTCCAGCGGCTCCCCGGCCTGGTGACGCCTGATCTGGCGCAGCGTATAGCGGGAGATCGCCTCAGGCGTGCTTTCGGCAGCGTTGTGCGGGGTGACGATGAGGCGCGGATGCGACCACAGCGGGCTCGATGCCGGCAAGGGTTCCACCTCGAACACGTCGAGCGAGGCGGCATAAAGCTCACCCGCATCGAGCGCCGCGAGAATATCGGCCTCGATCTGCAGCGCACCACGTCCCGCATTGATGAGCACGGGCCCCGGCATGCGCTGATGCCGTCCGTGCTGAGACAGCTTGCTGAGGAGATCGCGGTTGATGATTCCCCGGGTATCGGGCGTCAGGGGCAGCGTGCAGACGAGAATGTCCGTCCCCGACAGGAACGCATCGAGGCCCCCCTGCCCGGCGAAGCATTCCACGCCTTCGAGATTGCGCTCGCTGCGGCTCCAGCCACGGAGCTGGAACCCGAGCGCCTTCAGCGCCTTCGCCGTCGCCTCTCCCATGACGCCAAGTCCCATGAGGCCGACGCGAACCTCGTGCGTCCCAGGCTCCGGCCGGAACTCCCACTTACGCTCGCGCTGCAACTCGAGGAACTCGCACATGCGGCGCTGATGGAACAGCACGTGGAGCACGAGATAGCTGACCATCCGGTTCGTGAGGTCCGGATCGACGTAGCGCACGATGGGCACATCCGGGAGCTCGGGGTCCTTCATCAGGTGATCCACACCGGCGCCAACGGAGATGATGAGTTCAAGATTGGGGAAGGTCTTGAGCACACCAACCGGCGGGCCCCAGGCAAGCGCGTAGCGGATGTCCTCGATGCGCCCCGTCTCGGGCCATACCCGGATGTCGAGACCAGAGTTCAGGGCCCGCGCCGCTGCCGCAAACTCCTCCGACCACTGACTTCCAATAATGAGCAGCGCCATCAGCTCCCCCGTTCGATTGGGTTAAACGGCGAGCGCTCCGCGATGCTCGACCTTGAGGTCGAATGCGGCCGCGAGCAGGGCCTTCGTGTAGTCGGTCTTCGGCGCGCGGAAGATCTCCTCCGCAGGGCCTTCCTCCACCACCTTGCCGTTCCGCATCACGATGACGTAGCTCGACAGCGCCCGCACGACCTTGAGGTCGTGACTGATGAACAGGTAGGCCAGATTGTGCCGCTGCTGCAAGTCCCGAAGCAGATCAACGATTTGCGCCTGCACGGACATGTCGAGGGCGCTCGTCGGCTCGTCCAGCATGACGAACTTCGGCTCGAGCACCATGGCCCGCGCTATGGCAATGCGCTGGCGCTGACCGCCGGAGAACTCGTGCGGGTAGCGGTCCTGCGCCTCGGGGTCGAGCCCGACCTCGCTCAATGCCTGTGCCACCCGGGCGCGGCGCTCTTCGTAGCTCAGGTGCGGCTGCTGGATGAGGAGGCCTTCCTCGATGATCTGCCCGACGGACAGGCGCGGCGACAGCGACCCGTAGGGGTCCTGGAAGACGATCTGCATCTCCTTGCGCAGCGGCCGCATGCGCTTGGAGTTGAGCCCGTCGATGCGATTGCCGAGATAGGCCACCTGCCCCCGGGACGAGATGAGGCGCATGATGGCGAGACCGAGCGTGGTCTTGCCCGAGCCGGATTCGCCGACCACTCCGAGCGTCTGTCCAGCGCGGAGCTTCAACGACAATCCGTCAACCGCCTTGACGTGGTCCACCGTCCGCCGCAGCAGGCCCTTGCGGATCGGGAACCAGACTTTGAGATCGTCCGTCTGCACCACGATCGGCGCCGCCGGGTTCATCGGCGGCGGCTCGCCCTTCGGCTCGGCATTGATGAGATGGCGCGTGTAAGGGTGCTTCGGGTCGGCGAAGATGTCGGCCGTTCTGCCTTCCTCGACCACCAGTCCGTTGTTCATCACGTACACCCGCTCGGCCATCTTGCGCACGATGCCGAGATCGTGGGTGATGAGCAGCATGGCCATGCCGAGCTCGGACTGCAGCTCCTTTAGGAGTTCCAGGATCTGCGCCTGGATGGTGACGTCGAGCGCGGTCGTCGGCTCGTCGGCGATGAGCAGGTCCGGCTCGTTGGCAAGCGCCATGGCGATCATCACGCGCTGGCGCTGACCACCGGAGAGCTGGTGCGGGAAGGCCGTCAGCCGCTTCTCGGGATCGCGCAGGCCGACGCGGCGTAAAAGCTCCAGCACGCGTTGGCGGATCGCCTTGTCGTCCATGCCGCGGTGCAGCTTCAACACCTCGCCCACCTGCTTTTCGATGGTGTGCAGCGGGTTGAGCGAGGTCATCGGCTCCTGGAAGATGATCGATATGCGCGCACCGCGAATGTCGCGCATATCGGCTTCGGAAGCCTTCAGCAGATCCTTGCCATTGTAGATGATCTCGCCCGATGGGTGCGAGGCCGCGGGGTAGGGCAGCAGCCGCATGATCGAGAGCGCCGACACGGTCTTGCCGGAGCCCGACTCGCCGACGAGCGCCACCGTCTCGCCCTTGTTCACCTCGAACGAGACGCCTTTGACGGCGAGGTTTGTCGTGTCGCCCGATCGGAACGCGACGGAAAGGTCGCGGACCTGGACGAGGGGGGCACCAGTCTTCATTCTGACCTCACCGGAATGTCTTGCGCGGATCGAGCGCGTCGCGCACGGCCTCGCCGATGAAGATGAGCAGGCTCAACAGGACTGCGAGCGAGAAGAAGGCGGTGAGCCCAAGCCACGGTGCCTGCAGGTTGGCCTTGCCTTGCGCCAGGAGCTCACCGAGAGAGGCCGAACCCGGAGGCAGGCCCAGCCCGAGGAAGTCGAGCGCAGTCAACGCGGTGATGCTGCCCGAGAGATTGAAGGGCAGGAACGTCAGCATCGCCACCATGGCATTCGGCAGCAGGTGCTTGAACATGATCTTGCGGTCGGAGAGGCCAAGGGCTCGCGCTGCCGTCACGTATTCGAAATTGCGGGCCCGCAGGAATTCCGCGCGCACGACGCCCACCAGCGATACCCACTGGAACAGCAGCAGCACGCCGAGCAGCGTCCAGAATCCGGGCACTAGCACCGAGGAGATGATGATCAGCACGTAGAGCGACGGGATCGACGACCAGATCTCCAGCACACGCTGGAAGAATAGGTCGACGCGGCCACCGAAGTAGCCCTGCACCGCACCCGCGGTGACGCCGATGACGGAGGAGAAGAACGTCAGCAGCAGACCGAACAGCACCGAGATCCGGAAACCGTAGATCATGCGGGCGAGCACGTCGCGACCCTGGTCGTCTGTTCCGAGCCAGTTGCGGTTGCCGAGCTCCTGGAATCGCGCGAGCTGGTCCGCCGGCGCCTCGCACAGCTGCGCATTCGTTGCCCAGAGCGGCGGGGCAGGGAAGCCGAGGCAGCGGTCCTCGGGTCCCTTGATGCGCGGATAGTCCTTGTTGATCGAGGTGTAGGAGTAGCGGATCGGCGGCCAGATCATCCAGCCGTTGCTCTCGATCTCGTCGATGATGAACGGGTCTTTATAGTCCGTCGTCGCCAGGAAGCCGCCGAACTTCGACTCCGGGTAGTCGACCAGAACGGGCGAGAGCAGCTCTCCCTTGTAGTAGACGAGCAGCGGCTTGTCGTTGGCGATCAGCTCCGCGCCGAGGCTCAGCACGAAGAGCACGAGGAAAATCCAGAAGCTCCAGTAGCCGCGCCGGTTGGCCTTGAAGTTCTCCCAGCGGCGCCGGTTGATCGGCGACAGCTTGAAGCGCCCGGCGGCACCGCGCTTGCGGCCGATCCACGTCGTCGGCTGGCGCTGGAAACCCGGCGTCGTGGCGATCTTCTCCTGCGTCTCGACATCGGCTGCCGTATCGCTGGGCGCGATCGGCTTCAGCTTGTCGTCTGTGCGGATATCCATCGGCTCAGACCTCCCGGCTCTCGAAGTCGATCCGCGGATCGATCAGTGTGTAGACGAAGTCCGAGATCAGGTTCACCACCAGACCGACGAGCGAGAAGATATAGAGCGTTGCGAATACGACCGGATAGTCGCGGTTGATGATGCTTTCGAAGCCGAGCAGCCCGAGGCCATCCAGCGAAAAGATGGTTTCGATCAGCAGCGAGCCGCTGAAGAAGGCGGAGATGAATGCGCCGGGGAAGCCGGCGATGATGAGCAGCATCGCGTTGCGGAACACGTGCCCGTAGAGCACCTGTCTTTCGTTCAGTCCTTTGGCCCGCGCCGTGATGACGTATTGCTTCCGGATTTCGTCGAGGAAGCAGTTCTTGGTGAGAAAGGTCATCGTCGTGAAGGCGCCGAGCGCCATCGCGGTGATCGGCAGCGCCAAGTGCCAGAAGTAGTCGGCGATCTTTCCGGCCAACGTCAGGTCTTCCCAGTAGTCGGAGGTGAGCCCGCGGGACGGGAACCACTGGAAGAAGGAGCCGCCGGCGAACAGGACGAGCAGCAGAACCGCGACGAGAAATCCCGGGACCGCGTAGCCGACCACCAGGAATCCACTGGTCCAGACGTCGAAGCGCTCGCCGTCGCGCACGGCCTTGCGGATGCCGAGCGGGATGGAAATGAGATAGGTCAGCAGCGTCATCCACAGGCCGAGCGAGATCGAAACCGGCAGCTTCTCGGCAATGAGCTGGATGACGCTGACGTCACGGAAGTAGCTCTTGCCGAAGTCGAACATGAGGAAGCTCTTCATCATGATGAAGAACCGCTCGTGCGCCGGCTTGTCGAAGCCGAACTGCTTCTCGAGCTGCTTGATGAACTCCGGATCGAGCCCCTGGGCGCCGCGGTATTTCGAGCCGCCGCCCTCGTGCCCCATCTGCTGGGCTGCCTGACCGGCCAGCCCATCCCCCTGGCTGCCGCCGATGCGAGATGTCGCCGACACGTCGGTGCCGGAGATCTGCGCGATCACCCGCTCAACCGGTCCGCCAGGTGCGAACTGGATGATGGCGAAGCTGATCAGCATGATCCCGAGAAGTGTCGGGAAGATCAGGAGAATTCTCTTGAGAAGATATGCGCCCATGCGGGGTTTGAAGCTCCCTTCCGCTCTTGTGGCGTAGTAATACCTAAAGCTTCGCGGCTTTCTCCGCGTCGTACCACCACGTGTCTACTATGCCGCGGTCGTATTTCGGCTTGATTTCCGGCCTGCCAAACTTGTTCCAGTGCGCAATATTGTGGGATGCCTTGTACCAGTGCGGCACCCAGTAGTGCCCGGCACGCAGCACGCGGTCGAGCGCCCGCGTCGCCGTCACCAGCTCCTTGCGCGACTCGGCCTCCATCACCTTGTTCACTAGCGCATCGATGACCGGATCCTTGATCCCCGCCAGATTGAAGCTGCCCTCCGTATCGGCCGCCCCGCTGCCGAAGAAGTTGAACAGCTCGACGCCGGGCGTCAGCCGCATGACATAGCGCTGGGTCACGATGTCGAAGTCGAACGCCTTCACACGGCGCTCGTACTGCGCCGGGTCGACGCGGCGGATGTTTGCCTGAATGCCGAGCGCATGCAGGTTCTTGAGGTAGGGTGCGATCACCCGCTCGAACGTCGGCTCGAAGATGAGGAACTCGATGTCGAGCACCTCGCCGGCTGCATTGACGCGCCGGGTGCCCTTGAGCTCCCAACCGGCTTGCGTAAGAAGCTGTGCGGCCGTCCTCAACAGGCGCCGGTCAGAGCCTGACCCGTCGGAAACGGGCGGCGTGTACGGCTCGCCGAAAACCTCGGGCGGCAACCGATCGCGATAGGGCTCGAGCAGGGCCAGCTCTTCCGGCGAGGGCTTGCCCTCAGCCTTGAGATCCGAGTTCTCGAAGTAGCTCGCCGTGCGCTTGTAAAGTGAATAGAACAGGTTGCTGTTCGTCCACTCGAAGTCGAAGGCGTAATCAAGTGCCTTGCGGACCCGCGGATCCGAGAACTTCGCGCGCCGCGTGTTGATGAAGAAGCCCTGGGCGCCCGATGGGCTCTCGTCGGGCAAGGTCAGCAGCACGATGCGGCCGTCCTTCACCTGCGGGATGTCATAGCCCGTCGCCCAGTCCTTGGAGGTGAACTCCTCGCGCAGGTCGTAGGCGCCCGCCTTCAGGCTTTCCAGCTGCGCGGTACGGTCGCGGAAATACTCGTAGCGGACCTCGTCGAAATTGTACCGGCCGCGGTTCACCGGCAGGTCCTTGGCCCAGTAATCCTCACGGCGCTTGAAGGTGGTGAAGCTGCCCTGCTTGAACTCGGAGATGCGGTACGGACCGGACCCCAGCGGCGGCTCGAGCGTCGTCTGGTCGAACTCGTGTCTCGCATAATAGGCCTTTGAGAGTACGGGCAGCTCCGCCACGATCAGCGGCAGATCGCGCAGGTTCTCGCCTTCGAACACGTAGCGGACCTTGTGCGGCTCCAGCACCTCTGCGCGAACGACGTTGCGCAGCGAGAGGCGGAACTGCGGGTGACCCTTGGTCTTCAGCGTCTCGAAAGTGAACGCCACGTCCTCGGCCGTCACGGGCGAGCCGTCGGCAAATTTTGCTTCGGGGCGAAGCTCGAATGTGACGGAGCGGCGGTCGGCGGCGACGGTCGCGGATTTTGCGATCAGGCCATAAACGGCATCCGGCTCGTCCATTGCGCGCACCATGAGGCTGTCGAACAGCAGGTCGAGCCCCTGTGCCGCGTCACCGCGCAGGATGAACGGGTTGAAGCTGTCGAAAGTGATCGTGCCCGCCGGACCGATCATCGACAGCCGTCCGCCTTTCGGCGCGTCCGGATTGACGTACTCGAAATGCGTGAAGTCCGGCCCGTATTTCAGCTCGCCGAAGGCAGAAAGGCCATGGCTCGGCGCCTCGTCGGCCGAGACCGGCATCACCGCGGCGAGGGCTAGGAGGATACTTGCCGCAAGCGGCCTGACCCATCGGAGTCCAGGCGTGGCCTCGCGGGCGTAAGTCATCCCTGCTGCCCCCGCTTCGCATTCAGCGCCTGCAGCTTTGCTGGATCGAGCCACCAGACCCGCAGGAATGATGGGTCCTGCTCGGGCAGCTTCTCCGGCCGGCCGAACACGTCCCAGATGGCGATGCGGTCATAGGGCGTATGCCACTGCGGGATGACGTAGTAGTTCCACAGCAGCACGCGGTCGAGCGCCCGGGTCGCCGCGACGAGCTCCTCCCGGTCTTTCGCGAAAATGATCTTATCGATCAGCTTGTCGATCGCCGGGTTTTTGATGCCGATGGCGTTCTGGCTGCCTTCGGTGTCCGCCGCAGCCGAGCCCCAGAAGTTGCGCTGCTCGTTGCCGGGCGAAATCGACTGCGGGAACGAGTCGACGATGATGTCATAATCGAACGTATCCACGCGCCGCTGGTATTGCGAGCTGTCCACGATCCGGACCGCGACCTTGACTCCCAGCCGCTCCAGGTCGGTCTTGAACGGCAGGACCACGCGCTCGAAGTCCGGCTGCACCAGCAAAAACTCGACCGCAAGCTGCTCGCCCTTGTCGTTTGTCAAAATGCCGTTCCGCGGCTTCCAACCCGCTTCCGCAAGGAGCCGAGCGGCCTGCCGCAGGTGGTTGCGCTGATCCTGCGGGGTGGCGTTCACCGGGTTCTTCCACTCGGTCGTAAAGACCTCGGGCGGCACCTGATCCTTGATCTCGTTCAGGATCTCGAGCTCGCGGCCGGTCGGCAGGCCCGTCGCCTCCAGCTCCGAGTTCCCGAAAAAGCTCTCCGTGCGCTTATACTGATCGAAGAACAGGTTTTTGTTCATCCACTCGAAGTTGAACGCCAGATTGAAGGCCTGGCGCACGCGCACGTCCTGGAACTGCGGCCGGCGCAGGTTCATCACGAAGGCCTGCATGGGCGTCACGCGCTTGATCGGAATCTCCTCCTTCTTCACGAGCCCGCGGCGCACGGCGTCAAAATCGTAGGAGGTCGCCCAGTTCTTCGCGCTCGTCTCGCGCCAGAAGTCGATCGAGCCCACCTTGAAGGCTTCGAACGCCGGCACGCGATCGCGGAAGTAGGTGAAGACGAGCTCGTCGAAGTTCCACTGGCCCTTGTTCACCGGCAGATCCTTGCCCCACCAGTCCTTCACCCGCTCGTAGACGATGCTGCGCCCTGGATCGAACGACTTGATCTTGTAGGGACCGGAGCCGAGGGGCACCTCGAGCGTGCTGCGCGAAAGATCACGCGGCGAGCCGTTGTGCCCGTTCCCCTCCCAGAAATGCTTCGGCAGAACCGGAAGCTGGCCGACGATTTGCGGCAGCTCGCGGTTGCCCTTCTGATCGAAGGTGAAGGTGACCTCGTGATCGCCCGTCTTCTCGGCGCGCACGACGTTGCGGTAGTAGGCGTTATAGTGCGGATGGGCCTTCTTCAGCGCTTCCAGCGAGAAGACCACGTCCTCCGGCTTGATCGGCTCGCCGTCATGGAAGCGCGCTTCGGGGCGCAACCCAAATGTGGCGCTCGAGAAATCGTCGGGGAACGAGACCCACTCGGCGACGAGCCCATATTCGGTCGAAGGCTCGTCGGGGCTCGAGGCCATCAGCGTGTCATAGATCAGGCCGATGCCCAGCGCGGCGTTCCCCTGGACCGAAAATCCATTCAGGCTATCAAACGTGCCCATCGCCCACTGGCGTACGGTCCCGCCCTTGGGCGCATCCGGATTGACCCAGTCGAAATGCTGGAAGTCGGGCCCGAACTTCGGCTCGTCAACGAGCGACAGCGCGTGATGCCGTGTTTCCGTGCCGGCCCGCAGATCGGCGCCGCCTGCATTGAGCGCCAGCACCACTGCGGCCAGCGCCAGTATCCCTTTGCCTATGCTACGCGTGAACTGTGCCTGCACACGCTACTCCCGGTTGAGTGTTCGGCTAAACGCCCCCGATCCGTGTCCATCCTCGAAGCCCGTGGAATTGGACAGAGAAATCGCCGGCTCCCCGGCTCCGAGGCCATCGTGCAGCCGTTATAGCAGCAAACGCGCTCCCGCCAACGCAGTGGCGGGGGCCGTCTTAACAAAGACTTTCATAACAGGGGCCTAATCCCTGAGCCAACTGCCCACGGGTCGCATACCTGGCTGCGCCAGCGATTTGCGGCGGCTGGTCACGGGTCCGCCATACGAGCCACCGGGCCGCCAGTCTCGCACTTGAATGCTGCGCCGCCGCCTCAATTTGCAGTGGGCAGAGGCGGCGGATTGTCGTTGAGGGTCCGCAGGTACGCGAGCAGGTCCGCGATCTCAGCCTCGTCCTTGAGGCCGGCGAACGCCATCTTGTTACCCGGGATATAGCCCTTCGGATTGTGGATGAAGTGGGCGAGCTCCTCGTAGGTCCACTCACCTTCCTTGGATTTCATCGCGGTGGAGTAGTTGAAGCCTTCGTGCGACGCCCTCGCGCGACCGACGATTCCCCAGAGGTTGGGACCGGTCGAGTTCCGTCCGCCCTTGTCGGTCGTATGACAGGTGCTGCAGCGCTTGAATGCAGCTTGCCCGTTTTCGGCGCTGGCATTCTGCAGCAGGCTCTTGACCTTCTCGACGTCCACACCGGCCGGAGCCGACGGCTGCGCCGGACCCTGGGCGTCTGTGATCTCGACGGGCAATGTGTAGCCGGCCTTTTCCGGCTTGTGGCTCATCTGGATGTCGATGAACGTCGCCGTTCCGAACATAAGAAGAAGCGCCGCAAGCACAGCCCCGGCAATCTTGTTGAACTCCCAGGTATCCATCGATCCCCAGCCCTCTTGCCCGCAGCCCGTCCGCGCTTTTCGTACTCGTACCGTGGTCGGCGGCCGACTATAGAAAGTCTCGACCTTCATGCAACCAGCCCAGCGGTTCGGTCCAGTCGCTCACCCCGAGACCAATTGTCACTCGTTCTAAATCACTGTCAGAGAAAGGCGCGCTTCATGACCGGCACGCTCGTCATCATCCCCGCCCGCTTGCAGGCGACCCGGCTGCCCGGAAAGCCCTTGGCGGACATTCACGGCAGACCGATGATCGTCCACGTCTGGGAGCGCGCCATGGCGGCCGACGTGGGCCGGGTGGTGGTCGCGACCGACACCCGCGAAATCGCAGATGCAATAAAGTCGGCGGGCGGAGAAGCCGTCATGACGCGCCCGGATCATGCCTCGGGCTCCGACCGGATCTTCGAGGCGCTTCAGCATGCCGATCCGAATGGCAAAGCTGCCTATATCGTGAACCTGCAAGGCGATCTGCCGACCCTGGAGCCCCGTCTGGTGCAGGAGTGCCTGGCTCCACTCTCAACTCCAGGGCCCGACATCGCGACACTTGCGGCCGAGATCACCGAGCCGGAAGAACGGGTGGCGCCGAGCGTCGTGAAGGTCGTCGGGACGCCGATCGGCAGCGGCGCCGCGAACCGCCTGAGAGCCCTCTACTTCACGCGCGCGACGGCGCCTTATGGCGACGGGCCGCTCTATCATCACATCGGCATCTACGCATTCCGCCGGTCCGCGCTGGAGCGGTTCGTGTCGCTGCCGCCGTCGCCGCTGGAGCAACGCGAGAAGCTCGAGCAGCTGCGGGCGCTCGAGAACGGCCTGCGCATCGACGTGGCACTCGTTGACACGGTTCCGCTCGGTGTCGATACTCCGGCCGATCTGGAGAGGGCTCGCCAACTGCTTGCGCCTGAACGCACGCTTAAGACCTGAGCAGGGGTCTGTTCTCTCCCATTCACCCCGATCGAACATCATGCAGCAGTCCAGGACGAAATCGATGGCGGGTGCCAGCCGCTCCGCGCCCCAATCGGCTCACAGCCGGAGCAAGGCCCTGTCCAACCGCATCTCCTATCAGGGAGAGCCCGGCGCCAACTCACACATGGCGTGCGTGGAAGTGTTTCCAGATCTCGAGCCGTTGGCGTGCCCGACGTTCGAGGACGCGCTGGCCGCGGTGAAGGCGGGCGAGGCACGCTATGCGATGATCCCGATCGAGAACTCGGTCGCGGGTCGCGTCGCCGATATCCACCACCTGCTGCCGAGCGCACAACTGTTCATCGTCGGCGAGCATTTCCTGCGCGTGCGCCACCAATTAATGGCGCTGCCGGGGGCCAGCCTCGATACGATCAAAACGGTGATGAGCCATACGCAGGCGCTGGGGCAATGCCGCAACACGCTGCGCCGCCTCGGCCTGAAGCCGGTGCCGGAAGCGGATACGGCCGGCTCTGCCCGCCTTGTCAGCCAACGAAACGACCTGAGTCTTGCCGCCATCGCCTCGACGTTGGCTGCGGAGATCTACGGCCTGAAAATCCTCAAGAGCGACATCGAGGACGAGGCGCATAACACGACGCGGTTCGTCATCCTGGCTCCTGAGCCCGACGACGCCGAGCCCGGCCAGGGTCCGTTCGTGACGACCTTCATCTTCCGGGTCCGGAACGTCCCGGCGGCCCTCTACAAGGCGCTGGGCGGTTTTGCGACCAACGGCGTCAACATGACGAAGCTGGAATCCTATCAGCTCAACGGCGCGTTCACGGCCACCATGTTCTACGCCGACATCGAAGGCCATCCGGCAGATCGCCCCGTGCGGCTGGCGCTGGAAGAGCTGTCGTTCTTCTCGTCAGAGCTCAAGGTTCTCGGTACCTATCGCGCGAGTCCCTACCGGAAGCTCGTCGAGCAGCAGCGCTATGGCTAGCCCGGACATTCGGGCCGAACTGCGGAGGACATGATGAAGCTCAAGGACAAGGTTGCCATCGTCACCGGCGGTGCGTCGGGGTTCGGCAAAGCCATCGCCGAGACCTATGCGCGGGAAGGCGCCAAGGTGATGGTGGCGGACATCAATGGCCAGGGCGCGCGGGAGGTGGCGAACAGCATCGGTGAAGCGGCGGCGCATATCGCCTGCGACGTGTCGAAGAAGGCCGATGTCGATGCCATGGTCGCCGAAACAGTGAAAACCTTCGGCGGCGTCGACATCATGGTCAACAACGCCGGCTACACGCACAAGAACCAGTGGCTGCTGAATGTTACCGAGGAGGAGTTCGATCGCATTTTCGCCGTCAACGTCAAGGCGATCTACCTCGCGACCCTGGCCTGCGTGCCGGAGATGGAGAAGCGCGGCGGGGGCGTGATCATCAACACGGCTTCCACTGCCGGCGTCAGGCCTCGTCCGGGTCTCACCTGGTACAACGGCTCGAAGGGCGCCGCGATCACTCTGACCAAGTCGATGGCCGTCGAGCTGGCGCCGAAGAAGATTCGTGTGTGCGCCATCAACCCGGTGATCGGCGAGACCGGCATGCTCGAGCTGTTCATGGGCATGCCCGACACGCCGGAGAACCGGGCGAAGTTCCTCGCGACCATTCCGCTCGGCCGCATGTCGAAGCCGGCCGACATCGCCAACGCCGCGCTGTTCCTCGCCGACCCGGCCTCCGAGTTCATCACCGGCGTGGCGCTGGAGGTGGATGGCGGCAGGTGCGTGTGAGCTTCGCGGGAGATGGCGCTCACCGCTGCACAGAGGGCGCATGTTACACGGCGGCTGTCAATCGAAGTTGATGGCCGCTTATTCCGGTATGTTGACTTACCTAAGTCGGCAAAGAGCGCCTACTCCAGGGCCCGACATCGGGCTCGCGCAAAGCAAAAGGAGTGCCTTACGCCGGAGGAGTTCCTGGGGCTATGGGCGAAGAGCCGGGAACGCTGTTGCTTGACTGGAATTGAGTTTAATGACCGGCAGCAGGCGATCGGCGCCGTGAAATGGCCATGGCGCCCATCGCTCGACCGTATAGACAATGACGGTGGGTATGAGGTGAGCAACGTCAGACTGGTTTGCACAGTGGTCAACTTTGCACTTAATAAATTTCCCTGTGATGTGTTTGATAGAATGTGCTCGGCGCGAGCGGAGGTACTGAGAAAGGCTAATACTCCCCCTCGACAAACGCCGTGATCAGCGATCGCGCGATGGCCTGTTGACCGGGCACCCAGAGGCCTTCGGGGTGCTTGCCTTCCAGCATCAGCCGGACGTCCTCCCGCGGAAACCAGCGGGCGTCGACGATCTCGTTCGGATCGATCTTGATGTCGGTCGACTGGGCTATTCCGATGCAGCCGATCATCAGCGAGTGAGGGAAAGGCCACGGCTGCGTCGAGTGGAAGCGGACCTCGCCGACGTCGATGCTCGTCTCTTCCTTGGTCTCGCGCCGGACGGCATGCTCGATGTCCTCGCCCGGCTCTATGAAGCCGGCCAGCGTCGACCACATGTTTTCTGCGAAGCGCGCCTCGTGACCGAGCAGGCAGCGGTCGTTCGGCGGGTCGACGACGAGCATGATGACGACGGGGTCGGTGCGCGGGAAATGCTCCTGCCCGCAGGCCCAGCATTTCCGGCGCCAGCCGCCATCCTTGGTGAGCGTCGTTCCGCCACAGTGGCCGCAGCAGCGCGTGTTCTCGTGCCAGGCGGCAAGCGCCTTCGCGAGGCCGAGCAACGACAGCTCCTCCGGCGGCAGCACGCCCTGCATGGCGAGTGAGCGCAGGTCCACGATCGGCCGCATCATCTCCAGTCCACCCGGCGCATTGCGCGCCCGGTGCTCGGTGACGGCAATGGCGAAGCGGCCGCCGCCGCTCGCACGATCGACGCCCAGAAAAAGCGAGTCGGTGACCGGCAGCCCGACCCGCTGCATCTCCTCCCGCGTGAACCAGCGGATGCTGCCTTCGGTGCGCTCCGGATTCGACCGGATCACCGGCTTCTGGTCGGCCAGCACGAGAAAGCGGGCCTCGGGCGCTGCCAGTAGCGCCTCGAGGTACGCCGCATCAGACCGCTTGTGGGTCTGACGGTCGAGCAGCGTCGAGGCTCCAAGTGTGGGTTTGAACATCCTGCAATTCCTCCCAGCGGACCCGCACATCAGCACAGCCGCCCGAGTCTGCGCAATGCGTTCCGGGCATGGCTGGTAATTATGTAGGGAGTCGGGAGCAGGCGCGCGCGGGTGCCCTGGCCAGAAAGTAACGGGTCCTGCGTCGCTCCTCTCCGGGCGCAAGACTTGTAACTTGCCGGTCGAGACGGCATATTCCGCGCGGGAGGCTGGCGGCGGACGTTTCCCTCGCAAACCGGGTCAGGTCCGGAAGGAAGCAGCCCTAGCGATCAGGCGACGGGTCGTTCGTCAGTCTCTCGTGTTCTCGCCGCCTCTGGTCGGGCCTGGGGCGGCCGCTCGCGTCGGCATGGAATTCGTGTGCCGCTGGTCGCGGCCGGCGCATGGAGCCGTCCTTATTTCCAGTCCAGGGGCGACGAGTTCCTAAGGACAATTCAGGGGCCGATGGCGAACAATTCCACCCCACCCACGGATCTGCTTGGCGGCGAGGGCCAGTCCGTCACGAAGCCCTACGTCGTGCTCGCCCGCAAGTACCGCCCCGAGACCTTCGAGCAGCTCATCGGCCAGGAAGCGATGGTGACGACGCTCAAGAACGCGTTCGCCACCGACCGGATCGCGCAAGGGTACATGCTGACGGGCGTCCGCGGCGTCGGCAAGACCACCACCGCACGCATCCTGGCGCGCGCCCTCAACTACTCCAAGCCTGGCCTGCCTGACCGGCCGACGATGGACATGGACGGCTACGGCGAGCACTGCCTGCAAATCATCCAGAGCCGTCACCCCGACGTGATCGAGATGGACGCCGCGTCCAACACCGGCGTCGACAACGTGCGCGAGATCATCGAGAACGCCCGCTACCGGCCGATCCTGGCGCGCTACAAGGTCTTCATCATCGACGAAGTCCACATGCTTTCAAAGAGCGCCTTCAACGCTCTTCTGAAGACGCTCGAGGAGCCGCCGGAGCACGTCAAGTTCATCTTCGCGACGACCGAGGTGCGCAAGGTGCCGGTGACGGTGCTGTCGCGGTGCCAGCGGTTCGATCTGCGCCGGGTCGATGTGCCGCTGCTGGTCAAGCACTTCAAATCCATCCTCGCCCGGGAAGGGGCCGGGGCTGAGGACGAGGCATTGGCCCTGATTGCGCGCGCGGCCGGGGGCTCGGTGCGTGATGGCCTCTCCATCCTCGACCAGGCGATCGCGATGGGCTCCGGCACGGTGACCGTTCCTGCCGTGCGCGCGATGCTGGGCCTCGCGGACCGCGGTCGCATTTTCGACCTGCTGGAGTCGCTGATGCGCGGCGCGCCGGCCGATGCACTGCGTCAGCTCGAGCAGTTGCACAATGACGGCGCCGATCCGGCGCAGGTTCTGGCCGATCTCGCCGACACGGTGCACGCAGCGACACGCATCAAGGTGGTCGGCGAGGAGGGCGCAAGCGAGGATCTTTCCGCCGAGGACCGGCGCCGGGCCGCGGCGCTTGGCAATCAACTCTCCGTGCCGGTGCTGACGCGCGCCTGGCAGATGCTGCAGAAGGGTTACGAGGAGACCTCGCGCTCCGCCCAGCCGTTGCAGGCGGCCGAGATGGTTCTGATCCGCATCGCGCACGCGGCGGAGCTGCCGTCTCCCGACGATCTGATCCGCCTGCTCGGCAATCGAGGCGCGCCAGCGCAGGTCAGCGCGAGCGCGCCGGCACCGGCTCCGCAGGACGGTGCCCGCATGAGAGCCTCCCCTTCCGCAGTCCAGCCGGGGCGCGAAGCCGATGCCGATCGACCGGCTGCTCCGGTTAGACCATCGGCGCCGCCCGCGCATGATCTTCACAGCTTTGCCGATGTGGTCGCACTGGCCGGGGCGCACCGTGATGCCCGTCTCAAGGTGCATCTCGAGGAGCACGTGCGGCTTGTCCGGTTCGAGCCGGGGCGGCTGGAGATTCACCCGATCGAGGGCAGCCCGCCGGGGCTTGCCAACGAGCTGAGCGAGAAGCTGGCGAAGTGGACCGGCCGGCGCTGGGTCGTGGCGGTCAGCCGGGAAGAGGGCGAGCCGCCGATCGGTGAAGTGCGCCGGCAGCGCATGGCGGCCGAGCTGGCGGAAATCAAGGCTCATCCGGCCGTGCAGGCTTTGTTGGACGTTTTCCCCGGTGCGGAAGTTAAGGCTGTACGGCCGCTGACCGATCCACCGCAGGACGAGAGCAAGGCTGGCTGACCGTTCAGGCCGCCGGATCGGCCCCCGTGCCCCACAAGCGGAGAAAGAGATGAAAGATCTGATGGGAATGATGAAGCAGGCGCAGGAGCTGCAGGCCCGCATGCAGAAGATGCAGGAGGAGCTTGCGGCACTGCAGGTTGAAGGACAGGCCGGGGCCGGCCTCGTCCGGGTCACCCTCAACGGCAAGGGCGAGATGGCGGCCCTTAAGATCGACCCCAGCCTGCTGAAGCCGGAGGAGGTCGAGATCCTGGAGGATCTGATCATCGCCGGTTTCCAGGATGCCAAGGGCAAGGTCGAAGCGGCGATCCAGGAGAAGATGCAGGAAGTGACCGGCGGGCTGCCGCTGCCGCCTGGGCTGAAGCTCTTCTGACCGCGCAGGGCTCTCGGGGGCGAGCGGGAACATGGCGGGCAGGATCATGGCCGGGCCGGAGATCGAGCGATTGGTGCAGCTCCTCGGACGTTTGCCCGGGCTCGGCTATCGCTCCGCACGGAAGGCCGCGCTGGCGCTCCTGAAGCGCCGTGACGAGCTCCTGGTGCCCCTTGCGGCCGCAATGAACGCGGCTGCCGAAAAGCTCGTCGAATGCTCCGTCTGCGGCAACATCGATACCATCGATCCGTGCACCATTTGCCAGGACCCGCGCCGCGACCGCTCGCTCATCGTCGTGGTGGAAGATATCTCCGACCTGTGGGCGCTGGAGCGGGCGGGCGTCGTCAACTCAGTTTACCACGTGCTTGGCGGCCACCTTTCTCCCCTCGACGGGATCGGGCCGGAACGGCTCAACATCGGACGGCTGATAGAGCGTGCGCAACACCCGGAGGTGAAGGAGGTTCTGCTCGCGCTCAACGCAACGGTCGAAGGCCAGTCGACCGCGCACTACCTGACCGAGCAGCTCGAGGGCACGGCGGTGAGCGTTTCCCGGTTGGCCCAGGGCGTGCCTGTGGGCGGTGAGCTCGATTATCTCGACGAGGGGACCCTGGCGGCGGCGATCAAGGCACGCCGGCGTGTTTGAATGTCGTGAGATCGTGAAGTGGTGAATTCGTGAAATCGTGAGTAGTCAGACGACGGCACGAGATCACGACCACACGAAATAGAGGCTTCGACCATGCGGCACCTGACACTGCGGAACGGCGCTCGCGTCCCGGCGCTGGGGCTCGGCACCTGGGGCATGGGCGAGCGGCGTGGGAGCCGTTCCGCGGAAGTGAAGGCCCTGCAACTCGGGCTCGATCTCGGGTTGACGCTCATCGACACGGCAGAGATGTACGGCGAGGGCGGGGCCGAGGAAGTGGTCGGCGACGCGATTGCCGGGCGGCGCGATGAAGTCTACGTCGTCAGCAAGGTCTATCCACACAATGCTTCCCGCTCTGGCGCCATCGCCGCCTGCGAGCGCAGCCTGAAGCGCCTCCGCATCGAGACGCTGGACCTCTACTTGCTGCACTGGCGCGGGAGCATTCCGCTGGATCAGACGGTCGAGGCGTTCGAGAAGCTGAAGGCCGACGGCAAGATCCGCGCCTGGGGCGTCAGCAACTTCGACCCATCGGACATGGCGGACCTCGCGAAGGTGGCTCCGCAGGGCGCGTGTGTCGCCAACCAGGTGCTTTATCACGTCGGCTCGCGCGGCATCGAATGGGATTTGCTGCCCGAATGCCGGCAGCAAGGTGTTGCAATCATGGCCTATTCCCCGCTCGGACAAGGCGGCATTTTGCGGAATGGCAGGTTGAAGGCCGTTGCCGACAAGCACGGCGTAAGCCCCGCGGCCGCAGCGCTGGCGTGGGTCTTGCGGCACGACCACGTCTTCACAATCCCGAAGGCCGCGAGCCTGGAGCACGTCCGCGCGAACGCCGCCGCTGCCGATCTCGTGCTCGATGAAGAGGATCTTGCGAGCCTCGACAAAGCGTTCCCTCCGCCAAGTGGGCCGGAACCGCTCGCGATGCTCTGACGAGGAACCAATTGATTCCAAGGTAAAATTGGCCGCGCAGCGCTGCCAGCCGGCTGGAGAATGCTGGCGCGCGGCGCGGCCTCCCGGACAACCCATGTTCGGGGGCCCCAGCACGGGTTGTCTTCCCGAATGAGATGCGGAAAGTCCGCTCTCTGTTCATTGTTCCTCAGAGCTGGGCCGTCCTATCGCCGGATGCGAGGACGGCCCAGACGACCCCGCCAGGATCTGGTTAATCAGCCGATAGCCCTCAAAACGAGCTGGCGGAGCTTCGATCCAGTTCACCTGCCCATGCAGGTCCGTGGACCGGGGCCATCGGTAGTGAAGAAATGATTGCCATCAACATTTCCGTTGAACGAAATGTCGCGACTGCCGCCATTGCGGAGCCCGCCAAGGTTCAACGGCGACGCCACTTCTAGGACAAGAGCGCCCGTATCCGCGTCTCCCAAATGGGGGATGACACGGTCTGTATACACATTTTCCTTCGCCAGACGGGATTTTGCCGAGGACGATTCGGCCAAATGCTGAAGAAGTGGGCCGAGCTTCCCGTGCAGGGATGTAGCCGCCGGATCACAATCACTCGTTCGTCTAACTGGCCGAATCAGCGCGGACGATGCCGCTCTGGCTGATTGAATGTTGCTCAGCTAACACGGCAATATGCGGCAATTCAGCCACATTTAGGCTGAAATTGAGACTTTTCGATCGCGGCTTGTACGGATGATATTGCGTCGAACATCGAACCATCGCACACATTGCGTGTGTTGTGCGTTTTACCACAACCAATGCGAGAGATTCAGATGAAACATTACGAGAGACCTGTTCTGGTGAAGATGGCCCGTTTGGCAGACATTACTGCGGGCTCAGACTTTTTCAGTCCGGCCGTCTTCACGTCAGAGCCGCCGCCTCCGCCGCCACCGCCTGACGAGACGCCGAAGGACGACGGGAAGGACCACGACAAGGACCACGACAAGGATCGCGATCACGGCAGGCATCACGGGGGCAGGAGATAGCTTTCTGCACCCCAAATTGCCTCCGGCCAGTTCTGCTACTCACTCCGATGCCTGCCGGCATCGGAGTTTTTGTGAGTGATTGTGAACGGCCAACGAGCGCGTTCAGCCTTCGACTGACGATCTGATCGTCTGAGAGCTTCCGCTAGGGATAGGTGGCCCTACCACCTTTGCTGCTGCACAACTTGAGTTGATCTGATGCCCCGCGCCCTCTAGTCGCATCAGGTAAGCGGCGCCAGCGCGAAAGCGACTCCTGGATCGCGCACTTCCCAGTGTGTTGACGTCTGTCAATTCGGAAATCACGGGAACTTCTACGTTACCGACGGATTGCCGTCGCCTGAAGCGTTTAGGCTTTGGTGACCGGATCAAGGTCCATCATGCCCAGACGTACAGACGTAGGAGGAGAGTAGATGTTAAAGGTCCTTATACCAGCTGCGATCGCTTCGCTGATCGCCATCACCCCCGCTTCGGCCATGGCTCCAGCGCAGGCCGGAACGCAATTGACGCCTCTATCCGTCTCCGATCTCGTCCAGGTAGCCTCGCGTGACCGCCGGCATAGCCATTCGAGCCGGCGATATCATCACAAGTGGCGCTATGTTCCCGGCCGCAGATATTCGCACGCCCCGCGTGGCTGGCGCCGGTACCACCGTCGGCCGTACTTCTGGCGTACCCGCGGCTGCATCATCGTCGGCCCGGTCTGGTTCTGCCCGTATTGATCGATCAGCTCTTGACGCCGGCCGATACGCCGTGCGTCGCGAGCATCGATCCTCGAATGAGCGGCGGGACTCTCCTGCCGCTCATTCTTTGTCGACCACCTGAAAACCCTTCCAGTACGGATCGCGGTCGTCGACAAAAATGGTATTGAAGCCGGTGATTCGTGCCCAGCCTTGGATCGATGGGATAATCGCATCATAGTCGCCGACCTTGGCCCGGCCGGCGATACGGCCGATGAACTGTGAGCCGATGATGCTTTCGTGCACGAACTCCTGGCCTTCGCTCAGCCGTCCTTGGGCGGCCCATTGCGCCATGCGGGCCGAGGTGCCTGTGCCGCACGGCGAGCGGTCGATGGCCTTGTCCCCGTAGAACACAGCATTGCGCGCGGTGCTGTCGGGCTTCACCGGCTTGCCCGTCCACATGACGTGGCTCAAGCCTTTGATCTCGGGTTTTACCGGGTGCACGAACGAGAACGCCTCGCCGAAGACGCGGCGCACGACCGGGCTGAGCGCCACCACCTCGCTCGGCTGGATGTGCTCGAGCCCGCGGAAGGTCTCCTGCGGGTCGACGATCGCGTAAAAGTTGCCCCCGTAGGCCACGTCGACTTTCAGTCGCCCGATGCCGGGAACGTCGGCCTCGAGGCCGGACGCGTGCAGATACGACGGCACGTTCGTAATGCGCACCCACTCCACGAATGGTCCGTTTTGGCCATACTCGGCGACGACGACCCCGGCTGGCGTGTCGAGCCGAAGTTGACCCGGCGTGCGTGGCTGCACGAGCCCGCGCTCGATGGCCGTCGTCACCGTGCCGATGGTGCCATGGCCGCACATGGGCAGGCACCCGGACGTCTCGATGAAAAGGATGGCGACGTCGCAATCCTCGCGCGTCGGCGGCATCAGGATGGAGCCCGACATCATGTCGTGGCCGCGCGGCTCGAACATCAAAGCGGTGCGGATCCAGTCGAACTCGGCGAGAAAATGCGCTCGCTTCTCGATCATCGTCTTGCCGCTGAGCGCCGGGGCGCCACCAGCGACGACGCGCACCGGATTTCCGCAGGTATGTCCGTCGATGCAGAAGAAGGTGTGTGTCGCCATCGCAGTGAATTCTCCTGATCAGAAGCGCTGCGCGCTGTAAGGGGAGAGATCGATCGCAGGCTGCGCGCCCGAAATCAGTGCGCCGACCAGCTCGGCAGTGGCTGCAGCCTGCGTCAATCCGTGATGGGCGTGGCCGAAAGCATAGACGATCCTGCTGCTCCAGCGCGAGGTCGAGATGACCGGCAGCGAATCCGGAAGGGACGGCCGGCAGCCCATGTAGTCGACCCGGCCTTCTTCCTGTAGGCCGGGTGCGAATGCACGGGCCTTGGCGAGCAGCGCCTCGAGCCGTTTCCAGTTGGGTGTCGCGGAGGTGCTGGCAAGCTCGACGGCGCCTCCGATCCGCAACCCGGTCTTGAGCGGCGTGAACACGAAGGCGTGCTCTTCGAACATGATCGGACGGGAGAGCGTGATGCCCGGTTTTGAAATGGTGGCATTGTAGCCGCGCTCGGTATCCAGCGGGACTTTGTCGCCGAGGCAGGCGGCGAGATGCTTCGACCAGGCGCCGGCAGCAATGACGACCCGGTCCGCCGTCATCGTGCGGCCGCCTTCCAGAACGACGACCGGCTCGTCGCCGCTGGCGATGGCGATCGCGCTGACGTTGCCTTCGAGAAGCTCTGCGCCCCGGTCTGCAGCGGCCGACGCGAGCTTCAGAGCGAGCTGGTAAGGATCGTTCACATGCGCGACGCTCGGAAAGAACGCAGCGCGCTGGAACCTCTCGGAGAGGGCCGGCTCCATAGCCCGCAAGACCGAGCCGTCGATCAGCTCGATCGGAATGCCGAGTTCGACCTGCTCCCGGTAGCCGGCCTTGCCCGCCTCGAACACATCGACGTTCTCATACACGTAGAGCATGCCGTTGCGGTTCAATTCCCGCTTCAGGTTCAGCCGACCGAGCATCCGCTCCCATGCCGGCAGGGCCATCATCTGCAGGGGCACGATGCCCTGCTTCGAGCGCTGCATGCGCGAGGGGGTGCTGGCGAGCAGGAACCGGAACAGCCACGGCGCCAGTTTGGCGGCATAAGCCGGACGGACGGCCAGCGGCCCTAGCGGATCGATGAACCAGCGGGCCGCCTGGAGCAGCATCTGCGGTGAGGCGAGGGGCTGGATGTCGACATGAGCAATGATCCCCGCATTTCCGCGCGAGGCCGCGGTCTGCTCTCCACGATCGACGAGTGTTACTGCACAGCCCTGATCGAGCAGCCGATGCGCCGCTGCCAGCCCAATGATGCCCGCTCCGATGATGATGACGTGCATGCGAGCGGTCCGCCTCAGTTTCCCCAGTCGTGAGGTTCCGTTCTTGCCCGACGGGATTGCGGATGTCGAGGTCTCGCAAGCCCCCGCGTGAAATCAGCCTGTCCCGCGTTGATGAGTTGACGAGCACGCGATGCGGCGTGATATCGATCAATGAGACCGGTGAGTCCGGCGAGGACATTCCTTTCAAGCGCGCAAATCTCTGGCAGGTACGGAAAATGGCCAACACGACAGATGGGAAGCGGATGAAGCTGCGCTCCCAGGCCTGGTTCGACAACCCGGACAATATCGACATGACGGCGCTCTACCTGGAGCGCATGACCAATTACGGCCTCACCGTCGAGGAGCTGCAGTCGGGCAAGCCGATCATCGGCATCGCCCAGAGCGGTTCGGACATCACCCCCTGCAATCGGCACCACCTCGAGCTTGCCAAGCGCGTGCGTGAGGGCATCCGGGAGGCGGGAGGGATCGCGTTCGAGTTCCCGGTTCATCCGATCCAGGAGACCTTGAAGCGGCCCACCGCCGCGCTCGATCGCAATCTCCAGTATCTCAGTCTCGTGGAAGTGCTCTACGGCTATCCGATCGACGGGGTCGTCCTGACGACGGGCTGCGACAAGACCACCCCGGCGCAGATCATGGCCGCGGCGACCGTGGACATCCCGGCCATTGTCCTCTCGGGCGGGCCGATGCTGAACGGTTGGTACAACGGCGAGCGCACCGGCTCCGGCACCATTGTGTGGCTGGCGCGCGAGATGCTGGCCAAGGGCGAGATCGACCACAAGAAGTTCGTCGAGCTGGTCGCCTCCTCGGCTCCATCGGCCGGGCACTGCAACACCATGGGCACCGCCACGACCATGAACTCTCTGGCCGAGGCGCTGGGGATGAGCCTGCCTGGCTGCGCGGCCATTCCGGCCCCACATCGCGATCGCGGGCAGATGGCCTATCTCACCGGCAAGCGGGCCGTCGAGATGGTGCATGAGGATCTGAGGCCGTCCAAGATCCTGACCCGCGCCGCTTTCGAGAATGCGATCGTCGTCAACTCCGCTATCGGCGGCTCGACCAACGCACCGATCCACCTCAACGCAATCGCCCGCCACGTCGGCGTCGAGCTCGACAACGACGATTGGGAGCGGATCGGCTACGACATCCCGCTCCTGGTGAACCTGCAGCCGGCGGGCGAGTACCTGGGCGAGGACTATTACCGCGCAGGTGGCGTGCCCGCCGTGGTCGCCGAGCTCATCGAGAAGGGGAAAATCCGCGAGGACGCCATCACGGTGAACGGCAAGACCCTGGTCGAGAACTGCAAGGGGCGCTTCTCCACGGACCGGAGGGTGATCAAGCCCTATGACGAGCCGCTGAAGCCGCACGCAGGGTTCCTGAACCTCAAGGGCAATCTGTTCGACAGCGCGATCATGAAGACCTCGGTGATCGACGAGGAATTCCGCAAGCGTTACCTGTCGAATCCGAATGATCCGAATGCCTTCGAGGGCAAGGCGGTCGTATTCGACGGGCCGGAGGATTACCACGCCCGCATCGACGATCCGGCGCTCGAGATCGACGAGAACACGATGCTGTTCATGCGTGGCACGGGTCCGATCGGCTATCCCGGCGGCGCCGAGGTCGTCAACATGCGGACTCCGGCATATCTGCTCAAGAAGGGCATCCGGGCGCTGCCGTGCATCGGTGATGGCCGCCAGTCGGGCACCTCCGGCAGCCCCTCGATCCTCAATGCCTCGCCCGAGGCGGCCAACAACGGCGGGCTGGCGCTGCTCAGAACGGGCGATCGTGTCCGCATCGATCTCAACAAGCGTACGGCCAACATCCTGATCTCTGACGAGGAGCTCGAGCAGCGGCGCAAGGAGCTGATGGCGGCAGGCGGATACAAGTTTCCCGAGAGCCAGACGCCCTGGCAGGAGATCCAGCGCAGCCTCGTCAACGAGATGAGCGAGGGCGCCGTGCTGAAGAATGCGGTGAAGTATCAGCGTATTGCCGAGACGAAGGGCATTCCGCGCGACAATCACTGAGCTGGCCGGAGGATCATCTTGGGTCCGAAATCGACGGCCGCCACGATGTCCCGGCCCTGCGCTACGAGGATGCGAGGCCGTATGATCCGCGGGCTTAGGCTCGCGGCACGGTAAACAAATAACAAAAGAATGCGCCCCTCTCCCTCCCCCTCTTCCTAGCGGGGAGAGGGTTGGGGTGAGCGGGGCGCCAGTGGCGAAAGGTGTAATTCCTCTTTCGGCCCTTCGGGCCGACCTCTTCCTGCGGAAGAGGTGAATGGGGCAAAGCTCAAATTCGCAAACGATGGGCTGAGAAAGTCGCAGTCGCGCCGGCTCAAGCCGATATGAAAGCGAGCAGGTCGCTGGTGAGCTGCTCCCGGCTCGTATCGGCTAGCCCGTGTGCTCCTCCCGGGTAGACCTTGAGCTCGGCATGCTTCACGATCTTGGCGGAAGCACGCCCCGCGGCATCGATCGGCACGATCTGATCATCGTCTCCGTGAACGATCAGGGTGGGGACGTCGAATCTCTTCAGGTCCTCAGTGAAATCGGTCTCGGAGAAGGCCGCGATGCAGTCGTATGCGTTCTTGTGCCCAGCCATCATTCCTTGCAGCCAGAAGCTGTCGATCGAACCCTGTGAGACCTTCGCTCCCGGCCTGTTGAAGCCGAAGAACGGCCCCGAAGCGAGATCCCGGTAGAATTGGGACCGATTGGCGAGGCTGGCCGCACGCAGCTCGTCGAAGACACTGATCGGCAGTCCGCCGGGATTGTCGGGGGTCTGGAGCATCAAGGGAGGCACGGCGCTGACGAGAGCGACCTTGGCCACGCGCTCGGTTCCATGCCGCCCGATGTAGCGGGCGACCTCGCCGCCGCCTGTCGAATGCCCGACCAGAATGACGTCGCGCAGGTCGAGCGCCTCGATCAGCGTTGCGAGATCGTCGGCGTAAGTATCCATGTCGTTGCCGGTCCAGGGCTGGCTTGACCGCCCGTGGCCGCGACGATCATGGCCAATCGCGCGGAAGCCGTTGGACGCCACGGCCATCATCTGCGCTTCCCAGGCGTCCGAGCAGAGCGGCCAGCCATGGCTGAAAACCACCGGCTGCCCCGAGCCCCAGTCCTTGTAGTAGATCTGGGTGCGGTCCTGCATCGAGATCGTCGGCATCATCCGGACCTCACTCTGACGGAAGGTTGTTCCGGATAACCTGAGGGACGGGCCCGGGTTGCCAGGGTCTTTCCTCGAGCGCCGCCTTTTTCGTGATGATGCTTATCGCCCATCACTCCGCGGCTTGCTCGGCATGTCGCGGTGCGTTGGCTTCCTCTTTGGGTGCAAGGCTGGCGGCGAGGGCTTCCTCCACGCGCTCGATCCAGATGAAATCGAGCTCCTTTCGTGCTTCTTCAGGAATATCCTCGTAGTCCTTCCGGTTGCGTATCGGCAGTATGACCCGCGTGATGCCGGCCCGAGCCGCGGCGACGACCTTTTCCTTGATCCCTCCCACCGGCAGCACGAGGCCGCGCAGACTGATTTCGCCGGTCATGGCGGTGTCGCTGCGCACGCAGCGCCGGGTCAGCAGCGAGACGAGCGCCACGTAGATCGCCACGCCGGCACTCGGCCCGTCCTTCGGTACGGCGCCCGCGGGCACGTGAATGTGAATGTCGTTCTTTTCGAATCGCGCTGGATCGATGCCCAGTTGGTCCGCGCGGTTCTTGACGATGCTGAGGGCAGCCTGCGCGCTTTCCCGCATAACCTCCCCAAGGTGGCCCGTGAGGATCAGCTTACCCGAGCCCGGGATGCGGGTGGCCTCGATGAAAAGGATGTCGCCTCCCACCGGCGTCCAGGCGAGGCCGGTGGCGACCCCCGGCACGCTGGTGCGCATGGCGATCTCGTTCTCGAACTGCGGGGCACCGAGGATCGCGCGGAGGTCGCCAGCATCGATGCGGATCTGCTGAGTCTGACCTTCGGCGATGCGCACGGCGGCATGCCTGAGCGCCCTCCCGATCTCCCGCTCGAGATTACGCACGCCCGCCTCGCGGGTGTAGTGCTCGATGATCTCGTTGATGGCCGCGTCCGTGATCTCGACCTGCTCCGGCTTGATGCCGTTCGCCTCCATCTGGCGGCGGACCAGATATCGCCGGGCGATCTGCAGCTTCTCCTCCGCCGTGTAGCCCGGGAGGCTGATGACCTCCATGCGGTCGCGCAGCGGGCCTGGGATGGTGTCGAGGATATTCGCGGTCGTGATGAAGACGACCCGGCTCAAATCGAACGGCACCGCAAGGTAGTTGTCGCGGAACGTGCTGTTCTGCTCCGGATCGAGCACCTCCAGCAACGCCGCTGCCGGGTCGCCGTGAATGCCGGCGCCGAGCTTGTCGATCTCGTCCAGCATGAGCACGCAATTGCGGGAGCCGGCCTTGCGGATGGCCTGGATGATGTTGCCGGGCAATGCGCCGACGTAGGTGCGGCGGTGTCCGCGAATTTCGGCCTCGTCGTGCACCCCGCCGAGGCTGACGCGCTGGAACTTGCGCCCCATGGCCCGCGCGATCGACTGGCCGAGCGATGTCTTGCCGACACCCGGCGGGCCGACGAAGCAGAGGATGGGCGCCTTGCCCTGCGGCGCCAGCTTGCGCACGGCCAGGTACTCGATGATGCGCCGCTTCACCTTTTCGAGGCCGTAGTGGTCCTCGTCCAGGATCTTGCGGGCATGCTCGATGTCGATCGGCGGCTCCTCGGGCAGCTTCCAGGGCAACTCGACGAGCCAGTCGAGATAGGTCCGCACCATCCCGTACTCGGCCGCCGCTTCCGGCATGCGCGAGAGCCGGCGCAGCTCCTTGCGCGCGTGCTCCTCGACGTCAGGGGGCATCTCGGCCTTGGTGATGGCCTGCTCGAGCTCCGCCATCTCCTGGGCTTTCGAATCCTCGCCTTCACCGAGCTGGCGCTGGATGGCGGCCATCTGCTCGCGCAGCAGCACCTCGCGCTGACGCTGATCGAGTGCGGCCTTGGTCTGGCGGCTGATCTCCTGTGAGAGGCGCAGCACCTCGATGCGGTGCGCGAGAAGTTTCGAGACCTTCTCCATGCGGACGGCGAGGTTGACGGTCTCCAGGATCTCCTGCTTCTCCGAGGACGGGATGTCCATGTAGGCAACCGCCAAATCGGCCAGAGTGCCCGGCGAGGTGACGGACTGGATCGTGGCGATCATCTCCTTCGGCGCCTGCGGCAGCAGCTCCAGCGCCTCGATCGCCTGCCGCTGCAGGTGCAGGAAGCGTGCCTCGATCTCGGGCGTCCGCGTCTCGGCATCGGGGATGCGGAGCACACGGGCCACGAAGAAGGGCCAGCCGCTCAGGAACTCGGTCACGTGGAACCGCTCCTGGCCCTGGCAGACGATGTGATGGGTTCCGTCGGTGCCCGTTACGAAGCGGACGATGTCCGCCACCGTCCCCATCCGATAGAGATCGACAGGGGCAGGATCCGCCACCTCCGGGTCACGCTGGGTCAGCACGCCGATCTGCCGCTGCTCGCGGACGGCCTGCTGGGCGGCGAGGACGGATTTCTCCCGCCCGATGGTGATCGGGAAGACGACTTTCGGAAACAGCACCAGGTCCCGAACGGGCAAAATGATGAGCGCATCGGCGGGCGGGCTGGGGAGCTCCGGTCCGCTTTTCGAGCGCCGCGGGGCCTCCTGTTCGGCCATCGATCTTCTCCACGTCTAGTATTCTGCAGTCTTTTCCAGGCGGATGAGCAGACAGCCCTGGCTTGCCGACCAGCGGATCGCCCGATAGCTGCCCTCCGGCAGGCGGATGCGGCGTTCGAAGCGCCCCTGGGGCAGCTCGAGACGGTGGATCGCAGCCGTGCGGAAGGCGGCAGGCAGTACGCGCGCGCCGGCGATCACCAGGTCGCAGTTCTCGATCACCGCCTGCACCTCGTCTGGATCGACCCCCGGCAGCGCGATGAAGACCAGGACCTCGTCCTCGGTTTCAAGAACGTCGACCGGGGGCCGCCAGGAGGGCTGTCGCCCCACCCCCGCCTGGGGATCGAATAATTTATGGTGCAGCCGCTCGGCGCGCGCCAGGGCCTCGCAGGCTTCCGACCACATCCAGGAAGGGAAGTTCTTGTCCATTGGCGTTATCCACGGTGATCGACTAGGTGACGCCTTCGGTCCGTCAGCTCACCCGCTGCCCGGATCGACGTCCTTGTCCTTGCTGATGTCGGGCAGGGCGCCTGCGCCGGGCGTGGCCTCAGGATCGGTAAGCTCCGGTCGCGCGTGGGGCCCGGCCGGATGCATGAACGTCTTGGATCGGCGGCTCTTTCGGAGGGCTTCCTTCTCCTCCGATTCCCGTGCGGGCTTTTTGCGCGGCATGTGATTGCTCTCCCGAGGTGGCCCCGTCGTTTGCAGCAGACGTAGGGGGAACGCCCCGGCGAGCGTATGGTTCAGGATGCCGCGCCGCAGCAGCAATCGCTCCCGCGGCGGTCCCGGCTGCAGGGTGCGGCCATTCTCCCGCTGGCATGGAATGGCTCGGTTTCCTGGCAGCTCTTCAGGAACCTGCGGAGGGCTTGGGCGTTGGGGTTCGGAAAGCATCGTGCTGCACTGCAAACGCAGGAAGGGCCGGTCTGGTTGCGCACCCTCGCGGCGTGCCACCCAACACTAACGGACCGCGGCACGCTTGCTCTGACGTAGGTCAATCTTGGAGGTCGGCATGGATAGCCGAATTTGGTGGCTGCTCGGTGCGGTGGTCATAATCGTGATATTGGTCGCACTGCTCTTCCCGACCGGTGAGCCGACGACGACCGCGACGACCCCGCCCGCGACAACCGCTCCGGAATCGACGAGTCCGCCAGCGAAGACGACACCCTCGACTCCGGAAAAGACCTCTCCGCCAGCCGGGCAGCAGCAGTGAGCTGGTGAAGAGTAGGTCGATCGAATTTGCGAGCCGCAAACCTCAAGGTTTGCGGCTCGTTAGTGCGACTCCTGTCAGAATCAGCACGAAACCCACGATGTGAAAGGCCGCGAGTGGCTCTCCGAGCAATCCGATGGCCATCAATGCTCCGAAGAGCGGGATGAGGTGCATGAATATCCCGGCGCGCACGCCCCCGATCAGCTCGACCCCGCGCGTGAAGCACAGATACGAGAGTATGCTCGGAAAAATCGAGACGTAGGCGATCGCCAGCACCGTAAAGAGCGTCGGCTGAACGAACTGGCCGAAGACGAACATCTCGATCAGCACCAGCGGCAGATTGAACAGGCCCGATGCCAGGAACATGGTGAAGAGAAACGTGATCCAATGAATTTCGGGCCTGAGCCGCAAGTACGCCGTGTAGACCGCAGTGATTGCCATCGCGAACAGGATCATTAGATCGCCGCGGTTGAGGCTCAAGGTCGCCAGCACCTCGGGCTTTCCCCGCGCGACCACGACCAGCGCGCCCGTGAGCGAGATGACCGTGCCGACCATCTGGGTGACAGTCAGCCGATCCTTGAACAGCAGCACGCAGGCGATGGCGATCATGATCGGCGCCATCGAATTCAGCACGAGGCTGTTGAGGGCAGTCGTGTAATTGAGGCCGATGTACTGGAGGGTGTTGAACGCCCCGCCGCCTATGACCCCTAAAAAGCCAAGAAAGAGCCATTTTTGGCGCACGACCGGCCAGTCGCGCCGCAGGTGAGGCATCGCGAACGGAAGCAGGATGAGCGTGGCGAGAGACCAGCGCAGGAACGACAGCGCCACGGGCGGCACATGGCCCGCCACCGCTCGGCCGAGCACCTGATTGCCAGCCCAGAACAGCGCCATCAGGCTCAGCAGCAGGTAGGCATTGTCGAAGGCCTTTTCGGCCAGGCGGGGCAACATGCGCAGGTCTCATTGAAGAAGCGGCTGCCCACCGTTCGCGATGGGCAGCAGGCAATCGGGATTGATGTGTGGCGAACTGTCTTGCTACCTGCCCCACCGGAGTGCAAGCGGCGAGACCTGCCCGGCGAGCTCCAGCAGCTGGGCCCGGGTCGCCGGATGCAGCGGCTCGAGCGGGTGGCGGACAGCATCGCTCTTGATGACACCGCCCGCCTGCATGACGGCCTTCGTGGCGCGCAGGCCGCACTGGCGATTCTCGAAATTGATCAGCGGAAGAATGCGCGCGTAAGCGTCCATTGCCTCTGCACGCCGGCCCGCACGATGATGATCGAGCACCGGCTTGATGAGATCCGGCAGCAGAGCGCTCGGCATCGTGCCGGTGGCGCCGGCATCGAGGTCCGCCATCAAAGTGATCGCCTCTTCACCATCGAACGGCCCGGCAATGGCGTCACCACCCGCCTCGATCAGCGCCCGCAGCTTCGCCGCCGTGCCCGGCACCTCGATCTTGAAATAGCGCACCAAAGGCACCTCGCGCGCCAGTCGCGTGAGAAATGGCACCGACAACTCGACGCCGCTCAACGGCGCGTCTTGAACCATGATCGGAATGCCGGCGGCATCGGCCACCCGCTGGAAGTGCTCGAGGATACCTTTCTCGCCAGCTTTCAACGTGGCGCCATGGTAGGGAGGCATCATCATCACCATGCTGGCGCCCGCCTTCGCCGCGGCCCGGGCTCTTTGGGCGGCAATGTCGGTGCTGAAATGGCTGCAGGTCACGATAACCGGCACTCGTCCGGCGACATGGGCGAGGCAGACCTCGAGCAGCGTATTGCGCTCCTCGTCGGAAAGCAGGAACTGCTCCGAGTAGTTCGCCAGAAGGCAGATGCCATCGACACCCTGGTCGATCATGCAGTCGAGCACGCGGCGCTGCCCATCGAGGTCGAGCGCGCCCTGATCGGTGAAAGGCGTCGGCGCAATCGGGAATACGCCTCTGAATGGCTCACGGCTCGTCTGCTGCATCGCTTCGCTCCTTTTTCTCAGGCACGCATGATTCCTGACCAGCCATAGCACGAGTTTCAGTCTGGGCAGCGTCGACTTGTCGGAGATGGCGAAATTCGAATTTTGAGGCGGGGGAGACACCGGCAGCTTCGTGGCGAACCGGAGCGCTGCTGCCCAGTTGCGCATCCCGCCGGCTGCGCTAACTTCTCCCGCCCATGCGAAAGGAATCCGTAATGGCAGGCGCAAACAAATCGGAGGGAGGCCAGCAGGTCCAGCGCGACAAGCCCTGGCTGTTCCGGACTTATGCCGGCCACTCGACGGCTGCCGAGTCGAACGCGCTCTACCGGCGCAACCTGGCGAAGGGGCAGACGGGCTTGTCGATCGCCTTCGATCTGCCGACCCAGACGGGCTACGACAGCGATCATGAGCTGGCCGCCGGCGAGGTCGGCAAGGTCGGCGTTCCGATCTCGCACATCGGCGACATGCGCACACTCCTCGACGGCATTCCGCTCGACCGCATGAATACGTCGATGACGATCAATGCCACGGCGGCGTGGCTGTTCGCGCTCTACATCGCGGTGGCCGACGAGCAGGGCGCGCCGCGGGACAAGCTCACCGGCACCATCCAGAACGACATCATCAAGGAGTATTTGTCGCGCGGCACCTACGTCTTCCCGCCGGAGCCGTCGTTGCGGCTGACCAGGGACACCATCGTGTTCTCCTGCCGCGAGGTGCCGAAGTGGAATCCGATCAACGTCTGCTCCTATCACCTGCAGGAGGCAGGCGCGACGCCCGTGCAAGAGCTCGCCTTCGCGCTGGCGACCGCGATCGCCATCCTCGATAGCGTCAGAGACTCTGGTGCCGTCGATCGGGAAGCTTTCGAAGCCGTGGTCGGCCGCGTGTCGTTCTTCGTGAACGCGGGGCTGCGGTTCATCACCGAGATGTGCAAGATGCGCGCCTTCGTCGATCTCTGGGACGAGATCACGCGCGAGCGCTACGGCGTGACGAACCCGAAGCACCGGCGCTTCCGCTACGGCGTGCAGGTGAACTCGCTGGGCCTCACCGAGCAGCAGCCGGAAAACAACGTCTACCGCATCCTGCTCGAGATGCTGGCCGTTACGCTTTCGAAAAACGCTCGGGCGCGTGCCGTGCAGCTTCCGGCCTGGAACGAGGCGCTGGGCCTGCCCCGGCCGTGGGACCAGCAATGGTCGCTTAGGATGCAGCAGGTGCTGGCTTACGAGACCGACCTGCTCGAGTACGGCGATATCCTCGACGGCTCGGCGGAGATCAATCGCAAGGTCGAGGAGCTGAAGCGCGAGGCGCGCGCGGAGTTCGCCAACATCGCGCGTATGGGCGGCGCCGTCGCCGCGATCGACTACATGAAGTCGCGCCTCGTCGAGAGCAATACGGCGCGGCTCGCGAGGATCGAGTCAGGCGAGCAGGTGGTCGTCGGGGTGAACCGCTTCACGGAGACCGAGCCGTCGCCGCTGTCCGCCGGCGCGAACGCCGTGCAGACCGTGAATCCCGATGTAGAGAGGGAGCAGATCGAGCGCCTCAAGGCGTGGCGCGAGTCGCGCGACGAGGCCGCCGTTGCCAAGGCGCTCGAAGCGCTGGCAGAGGCCGCCAAGGAGGACCGGAACATCATGGAGCCGTCCATCGCCTGCGCTAAGGCGGGCGTGACGACCGGCGAGTGGGGCACGGTCTTGCGCCGCATCTTCGGCGAGTACCGCGCGCCAACCGGCGTGGCCCAGGCCGTCGGTGAGGGAGCGGTTGGGCTGGACGCGGTTCGCGAGCAGGTGAGGGCAGCCGCCGCCCAGCTTGGGCGCCCCATCAAGCTTCTGGTCGGCAAACCGGGGCTGGATGGCCACTCTAACGGGGCCGAGCAGATCGCCGTCAGGGCGCGTGACTGCGGAATGGAAGTGGTTTACGAGGGCATCCGTTTGACGCCGAGGCAGATCGTGAGGGCGGCATTGGAGGAAAGCGTGCACCTCGTCGGGCTTTCAATTCTTTCCGGCTCGCATGTGCCGCTCGTGCGGGCGGTGCTCGAGGGGATGCGCCGGGAGGGCATCGACGACATTCCGGTGGTCGTGGGCGGCATCATTCCCCCAGAGGACGCAGCGGCCTTGAGAGCCATGGGCGTGGCGGCCGTCTACACGCCGAAGGATTTCCAGCTCAACGAGATCATGTCCAATATCGTAGAATTCATTGTCCGCTAGCCAGCCGCAGCGTGAGAGGAAAATGGCCAAAATCAGCGAGGAGACCCGGCGCAAGCTCGATCGAATTCTGCTTGTGCAGCGCCTGAAATGGGTGGCTGCAGCATGTGTTGCGGCCGCCGCGGTGATTGGGTTTTTCATTCTGATCGGCCTCGACGCTGAGGTCGAGGATTATCAGGTTGCCGGCAGGGTGGAGCACATCGGCATCGCGAGCCTCAAGACGGCCATGCAGGCTGTCACAGTCGACGTGGCCTTGGAGGATGGTCGTCACGCCCGGGTGATTGCCGCGAAGGAGCATGAGCCGCATGTGGGCGATCGGGTCAGGATCGTGGAGCACAGGCACGCCACCGGGCGGGTAACCTTCACCTGGCGCTGAGCGAGTTCAGGGGGGCGGCTTTCTCGTGATCACTTCTTTTCCCCGCTGATTTCTACCCTCTCGCCCAGTGTCTCACGAATATAAAGCCGGCGAATGGCAACGTCGGCAACCACGGCCAGGGGGTAGGCGAACAGCACGCCCAATGGACCGAAGAGGACGCCGAGTGCGATCACCGCAAAAAGGCCCAGGGCAGGTGGGATCTTGACGGCATTGCCGACGACGATCGGCACGATAATGTTCGACTCGATCTGCTGCGCGATGACGTAGACGGCCAGAGTCCATAGGACCATGTCCAATCCTTGCCCGGATGCCACCAGGAGGCCCGGAATCGCGGCTGCGATAGGGCCAACGATGGGAACGAAGTCAGCCAAACCGGCGATGAAGCCCAGCGCGAACGCCGAGGGCAGCCCGATCAGCCAGAGCCCCAGCGCCGTCAGGACCCCGACGAGCAGCATGGCGATGAGCTGCCCGACGAGCCAAAGCCTGAGCGCCCGGCCAGCATCATCGATGGTCTCACCGATCTCCGGCTGGATTCTTGGCGGGAACAGCATGACCAGACCGTTGCGATAGGTCTGCGGATCGAGCGACAGGTAGATCCCGGTGAAGATGACGAAGAGCAGGCCGGTGACGACCGAGATGAGGGCCGTTCCCCACTCGTAGGCCGTTGACAGGACGCTGCCGACCACGGTTCCGGTCAGAAGGTCCTGCACGCGGGCGAAGCCTAACTCCGCCAGGACCCCGTCGGCTGCTGACGGAAGCTGCTGGATGAGCTCCCCGAGCTGCGAGCCGATTTGCGATCCGAACAGGAAGATGCCGATGGCGACGACGAGCAGGATCCCCAGCCCGGCGAACAGCAAAGCCCAGCCGTCCGTCACGTTCAGCTTCTGCATCAGCGGGTTGCCGATCGACCGCAGCAGGGCCGCGAGCAGAATGCTTGCAAACACCAGCAGCAGGACGTCGGAAAGGACCCAGATCGTTGCCCCCAGGGCCAGGAACGCTGCAACGATGACGATCCGGCGGATGAACATCACCTCCGAGGTTGGAAGGTCATCGGGAGGTCGCGCGTTACTCAAGGCGGGCTCCGTCTCAGCAATTGGCGCCTTGTGGTTGGCCTCGCGGGGTGGCAGCAGAACGGGCAGGCCAGCCGTTGGTTCCTGTGGGCCGCCTGAGGCCTCCGACCGATCGACACGCAACTGCCGCGCACCGGCCGGGCGCGTTGACGCCTACGCCTTGGAGATTATGATGCCGCGCGAAGCAGGGCCTTGGGCCCCAGTGGCGGAACCGGTAGACGCGCCAGACTCAAAATCTGGTTCCCGCAAGGGAGTGCCCGTTCGAGTCGGGCCTGGGGCACCATCCTAACGAGGCGGAGCCGCTCGACAGAACGCCGTTTCCGGCTTCGCGCTGGCATCGGCGAGTGATGACACGCGTGGACGACGAGCGATGGGCTGCACGCGATCCGGCTGCGGAAGTTGAGTCGAGCCGAGGTGTCGGCCAGCTCGCAATCGGGTTTGCACAACGGCTCAAGGATCGAGCATGCTTAGCGGGCTTTGACGAGGTGGCGGCAGCCTGCGTACCGGATTTTGGTGTGGAAGGGGTGGCAACGCACCGCAACGGAGACTGGTCGTGACGGTATGGCGGTGGATCTCGTCGGCGACGAGATCGTAGAACGTGCGCTGAGCTGCCGGATAGACCATCTGCCAGCCGTACATGGATGTACCGTCGCACAAGAAGCCGACGTGCTCGTAGACGACCCGGTCGCCCCGGCTTCCAGAAAGGACAAACCAGAGCTTGCTCTGGGGAGTATGCTCGAGCCTGACACCGGCATAGCGGTGCTCGACGAGGAAGCGACGGTGATCGGCGAGCGTGGTCCCGGTGATATTCATGGCGGCGAAGATGCGCAACTTGACCTCGCCATTATCTGAGGTGAGCTCAACGCCACTGTCGGTCGTGGGCTTTTGGACCGTGAACACATCTGCTGGATATTTGAGGGTGAAACGAAAGCGGCGGTTGCGGTAGGTGGCCCAGCTCCCTCCGCGGCCGGGCATTCGTGCAGCGGCTGCGGGCGCCGCCTCGTCGAACTGATTCTGCTGCTGAGAAGGAGCGCGTTGGGTCCAGGTCAATATGAGAAGCGCCACACTGATCGACAGGGCACCGGCTGCAGTCGCGGTCGTGGACATTTGCCGAAACCGGCGCGCCGCTGCATCCCGGCGATGCACCAATGCCCGGTCGTAAACGGCGCGTGCGTGCGGGTCCATCAGGGTCTTGTAGGCCGCGCTGATGTCCTTGAAGCGCCGCTCGGCGGCGGCATCGTTGGTGTTGACGTCGGGATGAAAGCATCGGGCCAATTTCCGGAACGCGGTCTTCACCTGCTGTTCGTCGGCGCCTTGGGGCAGCCCGAGTATCTGGTAGAGCGTGCTCATCCAAAATCCCCGTGAGACACCTGGCGGGCATAGGACGAGCGCCAACGCCTCGCGCGAACAAAGGCAGCGGAGGTTGCGCGCTCACTCCTCCACAACTCCAGGTGATGGCCGTGAGTTTCTTCACTTTATCGTCTGTGGACAGTCGCGATGATGGCCACATTGCTGCCGGATCCAGGAAGCAGCGCCGCCAACTGTTGATCTCGCCTGCCAGAGCGAGATGCCATGCGCTGAGGAGGGAGCCACGGCATCTGACGGGAGTTTCGTCGGCGGTCCGGGCTCGGCAACCGAGACGTCATGGCTTCCCGGGAACGCATTCGACCCAGTCAACTCCGGGTCATAACTCGCAGACGCGATCCAAAGCGCCGCTGCTGGACTTTTCGGCAGGCCCCCGTTTTCGGCATGGGCCTCTGCTCAAGTCATGTTCGTGGACGAGATTAGGCTCTCAGAGATTTGAAATCTGAGTTGGGCGCAGTGCCGGACCGGGGCCTCCGTCTCGCCCCTTTTGGCGATTGTACACAAAATTCATTGACCGATATCAGACCTGCATATAACGTTAGATGCGTCACTGCCATATTGCGGGTCGCCGCCGACTGGGCGCGGACGACAGAATGCGCGCGCGTCGAGGAGAGGGTGGAATGCTTGAGCGGATGGAGATGATGCGGCCGGTCGGGAATATTCTCGATCAATGCTTGGCTTTAAAGAAGGGAGAGCAGCTTCTCGTCCTCGCCGATACCGATAACCTCAGGATCGGCCAGATGTTCATGCTGGCCGGACAGCAGCGCGGCGCTGAAACGATCTTCCTCACATATAAGCCGCGCAAGCGCCACGGCGAAGAACTGCCGCCGGTAATTGCGGCCGCGATGAAAGCCGCCGACGCAATCGTTGCGCCAACCACGTTCTCGGTGAACCACACCAACGCGCGCAAAGCGGCCAGCGCTGCCGGCGCACGGCTCATCTTTTTTCCGGGATGCAAGGAGGAGATGTTCCTCGATGGCAGTCTCGATATTGACTTCCTCGCTCAGGCCGAGGTAATCGCCCGCCTCTCAAAAGTTCTCGAAGCCGGCAATCGTGTGCGTGTCCAGAGCAACGATGGGCGTACCGATTTCACGCTCGATATCCGCGGCCGTCATGCAGTTCCACAGAATGGAATCTGCCATGAACCGGGGACGATATCACCTCCGCCCTGCATCGAGACGGCCATATCGCCCGTCGAGCACAGCACCGAAGGCGTTGCAGTTATCGATGGTGCGATTGTCCCAGGCGGCGAGGTCCTGGAGCCGGTGCAAATCCGCCTGGAGAAGGGCCGCATCGTTAATGTCGATACGTCTGGCAAGGATGGCCGCTATTTGAAGGACCTGCTCGAGTCGTACAACGACGAGAATATCTACTGCCATGTCGAGCTCGGATTCGGGCTTAACCCGCATGCCAAGATCGGCCGAGGCATCGAGCTCGAAGATGAGGGCGAGTTCGGCACGCTGCACCTTGGCATCGGCAATGGAATCACCTTTGGCAGCTCGATCCGCGCCTCTGGCCACATCGATCTCGTCATCCGTCATCCCATCGTCGAGGTCGATGGCACGCTGGTTCTCAAAGACCGCAAGGTCTTAGTCTGAATTCGACACGCGAAACGCGCGAAGCTCGAACAATGCGGGTCCGAACCAGGGAGGTTGGCAGATGAATGGGTTCTACGACAGGCGTAAAGTTATTCGGGGCATGGGCGCCGGCGCGGTAGCGCTGACGCTGACACCGGGTGCTGGCTGGGCGCAGAGCTGGCCTCGACGACCCATCACACTGGTCATCGGATACTCCGAAGGTGGCGGCACCGACACGATCATTCGTGCCATCGGACGGGCGCTCGAGAAGCATCTCAAAGTCAACATCCGGGCAGTCAACCAGCCGGGCGCCGCGGGGGCCCTCGCTGCCGAAGCAGTATTGGGGAAGGGCAACGACGGCTATTGGATGTTCGGCGCCGCCGACTACAACAAGATCTATCGTGTGCAAGGCTACTCTAAGAAAGCGCCCTGGCTGGAATGGCAATTCCTGAAGGTTGGCCGTTCCGTCCCTGCTTGGGCCGTGGCGCCGGACTCTCAGTTCAAGACACTTGCCGATGTCGTCGAAGCCGCGCGCGCCAGCCCTGGCACCATCCGGATCTCTAACGCCGGCGTCGGCTCGATCTGGCATGAGGCGACGCTCGTCGCGCTTGAGCGTGGGACAGGTGCGAAGTTCTCCCATGTTCCGTACACTGGCGGCGCGCCGGCGGCGCTGGCGGTCTTGCAGGGCGAAGTTGACGTCGTTGGCAGCGGCGTGCATGAGCAGGTCGAGTATCTGCGGACCGGTAAGCTGCGTAATCTCGGAGTCTTCCGTCGGGAGCCGCTCGTAGTTGCCGGCGTAGCCGAGCCATTACCCCCCGTAACCGCAAGTATCCCCGGTGCCGCAGACCTTGGGCTCATTCAGGGCGTCTACGCCGTTGCCATTCGGCGGGACACACCGAAGGAGATTCTCACGGTCGTGCAGGACGCGGTGAAAGCCGCGGTGGACGACCCGGATTTCAAGTCGGTTCTGGAAAACCGCGTCATGTATCCCGAGTTCAAGACCGGCGAGGAAGTCGATCGCGAGGCTGCACTTTTCGAGGCGGTCACATCCTGGCTCTTCTTCGAGCAGAAGATGCAGGGTGTGAAGCACAACCCGCAGGATCTCGGTATCCCGAGGCCGGAAGAATTCGAGAAGTGGTGGCCGCCGGAAGGTTACAAGCCAGTGCTTTGAACGAAACAGAAGTGCGGGAGCGCTCGTGGCGCTCCCTGCCTTTTTCATCAGCATTTCTCGTCGCCGTATTTGCGCCGATGCCCGCATTCCTCAAGGATTCACGCCTTCTTCCAAGCATCATGACCGGCGGCCTCGGCTTGTGGCTGTGCTGGTTGGGAGTCCGTATGCCGCGGCCCACCGGTTGGGCGAGCTCCCCAGGTTTGTTTCCCGTTATCATCGGCGTTGGCCTGATCGTCCTTGCGCTGTTGCTGCTATTGGAGCGAAGACGATTGTTGATCCAGGATAGGGATGCCCGGCAGGCGACTGATGCCGCTCCCAATTCTCTCGAAGTTAAAATCGAGGAGCTGACGGCCGAGCCAGCGATGTCGCGGGACGGCATGCGCCGGACGGTATTGGTTACGGGCTTGATCATTATTTACGCCATTTCGTTACGCTTCCTGCCGTTCGAAGTCGCCACCCTCGGGTTCCTGATTGCCGGCATGTTGGCATTTGGAGAACGCTCCGTATGGAAGATCGCGCTTGCCTCTATTGGCGCGACGCTGGTCATCGATTTCGCCTTCATCTACGGGCTAGGATCGCTGCTGCCTGGCAACGGCGGTCTTTTGGAGCGTTTTCTGTTCGGGGGCTAGGCGGCGCCGTGCGAATCTGGTGGATCACGTAGATGTACGGCTTTTGGGATGCGTTCCTACTCGAGCCCGTCCTCTTATCTTGTGCGGGCGCGATGCTGGGTATCATTTGGGGGGCGATGCCGGGCCTTTCGATGACGATGGGCATGGCGCTGCTGGCTCCGTTCTCCTATTCGATGAGCATCTCCGGCGCCTGCGCCTTCATGATGGGCGTCTATACAGGCGCATCATTCGGGGGAACAGTCAGTGCGGTTCTCATCAATATTCCCGGCACACCCGACTCCGTGCCCGTACAGCTCGCCGGCTACCCACTGACGAAACAGGGGCGCGGCGGCGAAGCGATGGCGACGGCGATCCTCGCTTCTTTTGTAGGCAATTGGTTCGGAATTCTCGTGCTCGTGCTCATGGCGCCGGTATTGATCGCGTTTGCCTTGAGCTTCGGGGCCTGGGAGCAATTCCTTCTGGCAGTGTGGGGCATTCTTGTTGCCGGCAGCATTTCCGGCGAAGGAGATTCAGTGATAAAGGGATGGATCTCCGGCTGGATCGGACTGGGCATAGCGATGGTTGGGCTCGAGCCGATCCATGCCTATCCGCGCATGACATTCGACTATACGACGCTCCGCGGTGGCATCGCCTTCATTCCAGCTCTCATCGGCCTTTTTGGCATTGCGGAAGTCATGCGCATGGCCGCACATCCATCGACGACGACTTCGAAGGTTACCGTCGGCCCGGCATGGCCACGGGTGGACCTGCTGATCAAGTACATTCGGCCGGCGCTACGCTCGAGCGCGCTGGGCACTTTTATCGGCATCGTACCTGGCGGCGGTGCACCGATGGCGAACTTTCTGTCCTTCGAAATCGGTCAGCGCGCATCCGGCAAGGATTTCTCCAAGGGCAGCATGGAGGGGGTGATCTGCTGTCAGACGTCCGACAATGCGGTTATTGGCGGGTCACTTTTGCCCGCGATGTCGCTCGGTATTCCGAGCTCCGCAGCGATTGCGGTATTTATGGCCGCATTGGCGTATCATGGAGTTATCGTCGGCCCGGCTGTCGAGCAAAGCCAGCCGGGCTTCCTCAGCTTCCTTTACGGCACGCTGATCGTCGCCAACTTCGCGATGTACATTCTCGCTATCTTGATGTTGAAGCCGAGCATGCACGTCCTGGGGACACCGCCATCGATTCTGATGCCCATCGTGGCTGTGCTCTGTGTTGTCGGCGCATTCGCATTGCAACTCTCGGAGTTCGATATCTACGTCGCCGTGGCCTTCGGTCTAATCGGATACGTTCTGTACCAGTGGCGATTTCCACTCGCCCCCATGGTGTTTGCAATGATCCTGGGCGGCCTTGCCGACGAGAATCTACGAAAGGCCTTCATAATATTCCAGGCGGAGTCGTGGACCACGGTGCTTCTGCGTCCGGTCAGCGTGATCATCCTGATCGTGATCATGCTGACACTCGTGTATGGTCTCAGCAAAAGAAGGAATTAAGGAGCCCGTGGCTATCGTCCAAAAGCTGAACGTTCAGGATGTCGGCGGCTTCCACTTGCTGATATCGACGGAGTCTCGGAGCGCGGCGGCGATAATTGTGTGAGCTTCCCGCATAACGTTGGCAGCCGCCTTCTTCGCTTGCGCTGGCCTGCGGGATTTGACGCCCTCATAAATGGCACTGAGGCCATTGAAGGAATTTTCCAACATCGCCTTGCTCGTCATGTGGGCGAAATAGCGATAGCGAAGCGCCTGCTTCTCGATCATCATAAGAATGTCGGTAAGCAATCTGTTGCCGGTGGCCGTGTGGATACGGTTGATGAAAGCAACATTGAAATCAAAAAATATCTTCGATTGCTTGCCTGCCATCGCATGCGACATCTGTTGTAACGCGTCGCTTAGGAACGCGAGATCATCGGCCGTTGCGTTCTTTGCCGCACTGGCTGCTGCCATCGCCTCGAGCGGCGTGCGGCAGAAGTAAATCTCGTCGAGGTTCTCCCGAGTCATCGGGGTCACGCGGACGCCTCGACGGGCGTGGCGCACGACGAGGCCGCTTACCTCGAGCTGACGCAACGCTTCCCGAACCGGTGAGCGGCTGATATTGAACTCGTCGCAGATCTCCTGCTCGGTCACGTGCGAGCCCGGCGCCATCTCCAAATAGATGATGCGACGTTCGATGATCGCCGACAGCTCAAAGCCCAAGACGTCCGGCAGAGAACTTTCCCGGTCCGCGGTGTCGGCCTGGAAAAATCGGGATCTCTTGGGTTCGAAGAAGGATACCATGATGTCAGTGGCTCTCGGTGGCTCCGAATCGGATTGTGTTGCGAACGCCCATCCATTGCAAGCGGGGCGCCGTCAACGTAAGTCGCTTGAAGGCTTACGCGCCAGTGAAGCGCGGGGCGCGCTTCTCGGCGAACGCCGCCTGTCCTTCGCGGTAGTCCCGGCTGTCGAACGCCTGGGCGATGAGCTCGTTCAATTCCGCTTGGCGAGAGGGAGCAGATCCATCTGCAACGGCGTTGAGTATTGCCTTGTTCCCGATGAGGGACAGTGGTGCATTAAGTGCTATTTCTCCTGCCAGCGCCCTCGCCCCCGATAGGGCCTCGGGCTCGGCAACCCGATCGACGAGGCCGAGGCGCACTGCATCGGTGAGGCCGAAAATAGTGCCCGTCAGCAGCACCTCCTTGGCTCGGGTGAGGCCAAGGCGCTCTACAAGCAGTGTACTGTCCAGGATGCTGTAAACGAGACCCAGCCGCCCGGCTGGGATACCCATGCGGATGGACGAATCGCCAACCCGCAGGTCGCAGGCCATAGCCAAGCCGAGTCCGCCGCCAACCGCAACGCCGGAAACAGCGGCGACAACGGGCTTTCTGCAGTTTCGGATCGCTGCCGTCGCCGCATCATTCAGACGATCGTACTCCTGCCCGGCCTTCGCATCGGCTCGCACAACGCTGAATTCCGAGATATCGGCGCCGGCGCTGAAGTGCCCGCCGGCTCCGGTGAGGATGACGCAACGGACGGACGACTCATCGGAAAGCTTGTCGAAGAGCTCGCCGATTGCAATCCACATGGCGAGCGAAAGAGCGTTGCGCTTCTGCGCACGACTGAGCGTGATGGTCGCCACCCCCCTATCATCCAAATCGCAGATGATATTGGAATTGCCGGTATCCAGCATCATTGCAAACGATCCTCAAAGAGGTTGATCTATTCGATAGTCGAATGTATACAAAGTACTTGCGACTATCAACCAGAGGAGTACCGCATGGCCCAGGCGCTTTCCCGGATCAAGGTGCTGGAGCTCGCGAGCTTCATTGCGGGACCCTACTGCGCGATGATGCTCGCCGATCAGGGCGCTGACGTGATCAAAGTCGAGCGGCCCGGCATTGGTGACGAGAATCGCACCGAGCCACCATTCATCAAGGGCGAAAGTGCCCCGTTCATGCTCTGGAACCGCAACAAACGGTCGGTAACCATCGATCTAAAGACACCTGAAGGTAAGGAACAACTTCTCAAGCTTGTCGACGATGCCGATGTGCTGATCGAGAACTACCGCACAGGAGCGATGGACCGGCTCGGGCTCGGCTATCCAGTGCTCAGTAAGCGAAACCCGCGGCTCATCTACGCGTCGGTCTCTGGGTATGGCCGCACAGGCGATCTGGCGACAAAGGGCGGCTTCGACCTCATTCTACAGGGGGTGACTGGCCTGATGGCGCTGACAGGACCTGTCGATCAAGGTCCGCACCGCCTGCCGATCCCGGTGAGCGATATTGCTGCCGGTCTTTATCTGACGATCGGTATCCTGAGTGCACTCCAGGCCCGCGAGGTCACCGGTCGTGGGCAGGCCGTTGAAACATCGCTATTCGAGGCCGGCCTTGCGATGCAACTCTACGAGGCCGCCACTGTCTTTGCTACCAACGCCGCGCCCGCCAAGCTCGGCCAGCGCCATCGCGGCGTCGCGCCCTATCAGATTTTCAAGACCGGGACCGACTACATCACGATTGGCGTGGCACAGCAGAATTTCTGGCAGTATCTTTGCGAGATTATCGGCCGACCCGACCTCTATGATGATCCGCGCTTCGCAAGTAACGCACAGCGCGTCGCGAACATCGATGCGCTTCAGCCGCTGCTCGAAGCCGAACTCGCCAAAAAGCCTGCCGAATACTGGCTGAAGAAGCTTGAGGAGAAAGGTGTGCCGTGCGGCGAGATTCTTACCACCGATCGCGCCCTCGCGCTCGATCAGGCCCGGCACCGGCAGATGGTCCTACCTGTCAAGCATCCGATTGCCGGCGACACTCTTACATTGGGTGTGCCCATTAAGCTGTCGGAGACACCTGGGGCGGTGCGACGACCAGCACCGCTGCTCGGCGAGCACAACAAAGAGATACTAGGTACGGATTGACAGGGGTCGGACCGCGAGAAATGCCGCTACGGCCTCTGGCCAAAGTTGGCGGTATGGGATGCTCGCGCTGCTCGCCAGGGCCTTCTATCCGGATCCGATCCGCCGCCCGACGTCTCTGCCGGCTCGCTTCGCGTATGTTGACCAGCTCACGAGCGTACTTTTCCTCCTCGATCCATGCCGATCGCCAACAGCCGGCTCAAGGCGGGCATTGAATTCATACGGTGTGCGCGTGTTGGATGCCGGGCTTGTTCCGCAGCCGGACGACCGACACTTCGCACGAGCAACGACTCGATGCCGACGGGGCAGCTCATGAGTTCAGCAGCGACGACCCGTTGCCGCCGCCCGGCGAGATGCCGGTTCCAGCTCAGATGCGCGCAAGGGCGTGAAGCAGTCCTCGGCGCTCGCCCTCGCCCCTCAACTGAGCGAGCTGAGCCAGCGCGTCCGGGCTGGCCCCCTGGCGCGCGATGCTCGACAGCAAGCGGGCGCGCCGGACGTAGAACTCGGCCCACGGCAACGGCTCGTCGCGCGTGTAAGCCTCGAGCGCCGTTGCGTACCTCTCCGCGCCATCCCAGTCGTCGGCATCGATCGACACCTCGATCGCATCGCGCCGAAAGAGCAGATGATTGTGGCTTACGGCTCCCTCGCTCAACAACCGATCGGCCTCGGCCATCGCCTCTTGCCGAAGGCCAGCTAGCACGGAGGTGCGCAATGCATGCCGGCAGACTTCGACTTGGGCTGGTGGATGGGCCGACGAGCACACGCTTGGACCGGCTGGAGCGGCGCCAGGCGAGGCTCGCCGGCGAGGTCAAGGCGCTGCGGAGCCGGGATCGAGAGCGCCTTCACATGGGGGCAGCGGGTGGCGCTGCTGGCGCTGCTGTGGCGGGTGCGGTCGGCGTCAATTTCGATCCGGCGCGGATGGCCGAGCTGATGCTCGAGGTGGTGAGACTGGCGCTCAAAGGTGGCTGAGCGGGGTCTGCTGGGCAGGATGGATCGCGCTCGGCATCGGCAGCGGCCGGTGCATGGTCGAGCTGGCGGAGCGGGCTTTTAGCTAAGCGGAGATGGCTTTTGGTTAGAGACCTTCAGGATTAGATGGAAGCATAGCCGGCATTCCTGATGTAGTTGGCGCATTCGGCCGCGGGAATGCTGCGGATGAGGTTTGCGATCCGGTCGTAGACGGCCGTGAGGCAGCGCGCTTGTGCCATCCGCATCCAATGCTTCACCTTGGCGAAAACCTGCTCGATCGGGTTGAGGTCGGGGGAATAGGGCGGGAGGAATGCCAGCCTCGCCCCTGCCGCCACAATCGCATCGCGGACAGCGCACGAGCGGTGACTGCCGAGATTGTCGATGACGACGATGTCACCAGGCGACAGGCTCGGCACCGGGAGCTGTTCGACATAGGCGCGGAACAGAGCGCCATTGATCGGGCCGTCGATCACACACGGCGCAAGCAGCGCATCGATCCGCAGGGCGGCCAGGAACGTCAGCGTCTTCCAGCGGCCGTCGGGCGCGAAGCCCTTGAGGCGCTGACCTTTCGGCCCCCAGCCGCGGATCGGCGCCATGTTGGTCTTGATCCACGTCTCATCGATGAAAACGAGGCGCGCGGGATCGAGATGCGGCATGGCCTGGCGCCATCGCCGGCGCCGCCGCACCACGTCGGCCCGGTGCTGCTCAGCCGCCAGCAGTGTTTTTTTGAAGCTCAATCCCTCCCGTCTCAGAAAGCGCCAGACCGTGTCGTGCGAGACGATGACGCCGCGCTCTCTCAGCAAGTCCTTGAGGCGATGCAGCGTCAGGTGCGGCACCTCCTCGACCTGGCGACAGACGAAATCGCGGTGCGCCTCGAGCCGGCACCTCAGATGGCCGCCGAACTTCGCCGGCGCCACGCTTCCGGTCTCACGCAGCCGCTTCGACCACTTGATGACCGTCGACGGCGCAAGGCCGAACCGTGCGGCGATGGAACGGCTGCTCTCACCTGATGCGATTGCGTTCGCGACCCGCGAGCGCAGATCTTCCGAATAGGGCTTCGCCATGCATTGCTGGCCCCCTCTCTCCAGCCTGCATGTTGAATCAGAGAACGACTGATTTGGGAATCCTCTCGATTCCGTCTAGCTCTGAACTGCTCTAGGTCGCCGGCTTCGCTCACAACTCGGAGCCTCCCAGCCTTGGGGAATTATCGCGTCGTCCAGCAAGCAGCTCTCAGGCGCCGTTGACGGCCCGTCCGCGACGGCTATGATGCCGCCCCATTCAGGGCCTCGGCCCCAGTGGCGGAATTGGTAGACGCGCCAGACTCAAAATCTGGTTCCCGCAAGGGAGTGCCCGTTCGAGTCGGGCCTGGGGCACCATTATCAAGACGCACGTACCGCGATCCGCGGCGACCAGCGCCGTCGGAGGCACCTCGCCAATTGGCCGGCATCCGGCTGTGGCGTCAGCGGATGGCTCAGGAGGGAGCGCGAGCCTCACCCTTGATGAGGGCGGCGCCCTTCTCACCAATCATCAGTGATGCCGCGTTGGTATTGGCCGACGTGATGAGCGGCATGACCGACGCATCGACCACCCGCAGCCGATCCACGCCGCGCACGCGCAGAAAGGAATCAACGACGGCTCCATCGTCATTTCCGATCCGGCAGGTTCCGCAGGCATGAAAGACCGTGCCGCCTTGCTCGCGGATGAAGGCCAGGATGGCCTCATCGGCGACGGCGGCAAGACCGGGCCGGACTTCGTCTGTCCATAATTTCCGGAATGCCGGCTGATGATAGATCTCGCGAAGGATCTTCACGCCTTCGACCATCACCTTGCGATCCAGCTCGGCATCGAGGTAGCGAGGCTCGATGCGCGGCGGTGCGAACGGGTCGGAACTGCGGATCGTGAGCCGGCCGCGTGAGACCGGGTGGCACTGCCAGACCGAGGCGGTAAACCCCGAATAGCGGTGCAATGGGTCTCCTGGCTTGTCGACCGAAAGCGGCATCACGTTGAATTGAATGTCTGGCCGGCCGGCAACCGCATACTGCGTGCAGGCTGCCCCGCCAACCTGACCGGCTCCGATCGTCAGCGGGCCTTCCCCGCGTACGAGCCATCTCCAACCCATGTGCGCCAGCCTGAGCGGATTGCGCACGTCGTCGTTGAGCGAGATTGGCGAGGTCAGGCGTACGATGGTGCGGGCCTGATAATGGTCCTGCAGGTTTTCGCCGACGCCCGGCAAATCGGCAATCACGGGGACGCCGTGCTGGCGCAGCAAATCGGCTGGACCGACGCCAGAGAGCTGCAAGAGCTGGGGGGACTGCAAAGCTCCGGCCGAAAGAATGACTTCCTGCTCAGCACGAGCCAATTCCTCGCGACCTCGTTGAACCCAATAGACACCGACGGCGCGAGTACCCTCGAATGCGATCCGGGTCGCGTGTGCCCGTGTGAGGACAGTCAAATTCGGCCGCGACAGCGCGGGCCGGAGGAATGCAACAGCCGCGCTTTCTCGCCATCTGGGGCCGATGCTGAGTTGATACGAGCCGACGCCGTAAGTGGTTTCGCCATTGAAATCGGGATTGTACGGCAGGCCGAATTGCTGAGCGGCGTCGATCCAGGCCCGGCACGCAGGATGATCGTTGCGCAGTATCGAAACGCGCAGCTCTCCGTGCGCTCCGCGATACTGACTAGGCTCGCCATTGAAGCATTCGAGCTTGCGGAAATAAGGGAGCACGTCCTCGTACCCCCAGCCGGACGCTCCCAGAGATTCCCAGTCGTCGAAGCCCTCCCGCTGGCCACGGATGAAAATCAGACCGTTGATCGAGCTCGAGCCACCAACGATGCGGCCGCGTGGCCAGACGATACCGCGGCCAGCCGTGCCTTCCGACGGTTCCGTCGGGAAAAGTCGTGAAAATCTTTCATCGTAAATGGTACGGAAATAGCCGACGGGGAGCTTGATCCAGAAGTTGCGGTCCCAGCCTCCGGACTCCAGCAGCAAGACCTTGCAGCTCGGATCAGCAGAAAGCCGGTTGGCGAGAACGCAGCCCGCCGAACCGGCTCCAATGATGATGTAGTCGTACGTCTGGTTCGGCAAAGATCAGGCCTTTGTCGCTTCCATGAACAGCGTCGGGTCGAAATACTCGGACGCGGGCACTGGGTTCGGAATGTTCCCGGTTGCGGCAAAGAAATCTGTCACCTGCTGAAGCCACTTGGTCACGGTGCCATCGCTATAGAGCTTGCGCCACTCGGCGACGGGGAAGCTCTTTTGGGCGGCGTACTGCTCTTTGAAGTCGGCCAAGGGGACTTGTGGGTAGTGCTTTTTCTGCAGGATTTCGAGAGCTTCGTCCGTCTTGCCGGTGAGATACTCGTTGCCTTCGGCCCAGGCCTGGATCAGCCGGATGAGCGTGTCGCGATTCTTCGCATGGAAATCGGCCGTCGTCGCCCAACCGGACATGATCGCAGCGTCTGGATAAAAGGCAGACGCATCGATGAGCTTTTTGGCCTGGGGCACTTTATCCCGCACGGTGATGTTGAACGGCACCCACAGCGCAACGGCGGGCACGGATCCAGAAATGAACGAGGTGACGGCATCGGGCATACGCTGGTTCAAAATCTCGATGTCGCTCGACTGCAGACCATTCGCCTTGAGGGCGGTGTCCAGGAAAACATGCGCGGTCGTGCCGGCGGTCGTGGCAACTCTTTTACCTTTGAGATCGGCGATGGATTTGATGCCCTGATCCTCGCGCACCCAGAGCTGGGCCGTTGCGAACTCCACGCCGTTGGTGAGAAACATTTTGCCCTGGCCGCGAGCGGGGAAGTTGGAGATGACCGCCCCGGTGCTGAGCACATCAAGGCTTCCGCCGATCATGGCCTGAAAGAGCTCGAGCCCGGTTTGGAAGAGTTTGAATTCGGGCTCCAATCCATGCTTCTGATAAGCGCCGAGGTGATCGGCGAGCCACATCTGTCCGTCCACAGCGAGCGTATGCAAATAGCCCACGCGGATCGGTGTTTTCGATTGCGCGATGGCCGGCGCGCCGATCGCCGCTGCGCCCGCAACAGCCAAGCTGGACTTTATGAGAGTTCGACGGTTTATCGACATCGTTTCCTCCTGGGTTGGCTTCGGCCTTTAAGTCTGGTGCTGCAGAGCCTGCTGTGCGTACTCCTGCATGACGAGGTTGCGCACATGGGCGCGCAGCTCGCCGAACTCCTTGCTTTCATGCAGGTCGTCGGTACGCGGATAGGCGAACGGTACTTCGATGATCTCGCGAATCCGCGTCGGTCGTGCCGTCATGACGATGATGCGGTTGGAAAGATAAACCGCCTCTTCAACGGAGTGCGTGATGAGCATGACTGTCTTGCCCTCGGCGGCCAGCACCTCGAGCAGGAGGTCCTGCATTGCCGACCGCGTCTGGGCATCGAGCGCGCCGAAGGGCTCGTCCATCAGCAGAAACTGCGGCTTGACGGCATAGGCACGGGCGAGCGCGAGCCGCTGGCGCATCCCACCCGAAAGCATGCGCGGCCAGGCATTTGCAAATTCCGAAAGGCCCATCAGCCGCATGTAGCGCTCGCAGATCTCCTCGCGCTCCGCCGCGCTGGTGCGATTGGCGCGCAAATTCAGTCCGAATGCGATGTTCTCCTTCACGCTGAGCCAGGGAAAAACTCCGTATTCCTGAAAAATGACGCCGCGGTCCGGACCCGGCCCGGTGATCGGTTTTCCGTCAAGTGTGACTGAGCCTGAGGATGGCTGCATGAAGCCGGCCACGATATTCATCATCGTGGTCTTGCCGCAGCCGGATGGACCGATGATCGAGACGAACTCGCGGTCGTGGATCTCGTAGCTGACCTCGTCGACCACCAAGATTTCGCCGTTGTCCTGCGTGGGAAAGCGCACGGACACGCGGTCAAAGGCGATACGTACACGCCCGGCGTTCATACGATGCGCTCCTGCCAGCTGACAAACTTGCGGGCGATGGCGCGAAGTGCAAGGTCCATGAAAAGCGCAATGAAGCCGATGCAGATGATGCCGACATAGATGATGTCGAGCTGGAAGAACGAGCCTGCATCCTGGATCATCGCGCCGAGCCCTTGCTGGGCCGCAATGAGCTCCGAGGCGACAAGTGTCGCCCATGCCACGCCGAGCGCCACCCGGAGGGCGGTCAGCATGTGTGGAACGGCGAGCGGAATGACGACCTTGCGGAAAATTTCGCCATCGTTGGCTCCCAGCGTGCGGGCGACACGCACGTAGATCGGGCTGATCTGTGAAATGCCCTCGTACATGACGATGACACCCGAGAAGAACGACGCATAGAAGAGAATGACCGTCTTCGCGAGCTCGTCGACACCAAAATAAACGATGACCAGCGGAATAAGAGCAATCGGCGGCAACGCACGGAAAAAGTTGATCAGCGGATCGACGAACGCTCGGATATTGCGATACCAGCCCAGGACGAAGCCCACCGGTACGGCGATCGTAATCCCGCTGAGCACGCCGAGGAAGACGCGCTGCGTCGACATCAGGATATCAAGCGGCAGACGACCCCGGAGCAGCTCGATGAAACGACGGCCGACCTCGTGCGGTGTGGGGACCAGCGCAGGATTGACGAGGCCGCTGTGATGAATGGCGTACCAGACCGCCAGGATGGCGATCCAGGGCATGAGGATCAAAGCAGTTCGACGCACGGGCAGACTGGCAATCCTTGAAAAAGCGGGGCTGGCCCAAACGTCCTAAACGTACTATGTTTAGGACGTTCAAGGCAACCGTTTATGTCATACTCCAGCCACCACATCTTCGGCGCAACGCCGATCCCTCGCTACGTGCAGCTGGCGGAATTATTCCGGGAGCGCGTGAACAGGGGGTTCTGGCGCCCCGGCAGCATTCTGCCGTCGATCGAGCAGCTCATGGCGGAGTTCGGCGTCTCTCGGGTCACGGTTCGCCAGGCGATCGCGCTTCTGGCAGAGGAGGGATTGCTATCTCCGCAGCGCGGGCGGGGAACATTCGTGATGAGCAAGGCCGGGCCGCGCCGGAAGCTGCGCGTCGAGACGACGTTGGACGACCTGGTCACGATGTATCGCGGCGATCGACCCCAACACACGACGCTGGATGAAGGAATTGCCGAACCGGCGCTGGATGAGAGTGACGGGGCAAAAGCACCCAAGTACTTCTATATGCGTCGGGTGCACGAGCGGGATGGCGAGCGTTACTGCGTCATCTCGATCTATATCGAGTATCGGATTTTCCGCCGCGCGCCTTCGCGATTCCGGCGGGAGCTGGTGATACCGATTCTGACCTCCTTACCCGGCCTGCAGATCAGCTCGGCCCGTCAGACCCTCACGATATCCTCAGCGGACGTCACGACCGCGCAACTCCTCGGGATTTCCATCAATGCGCCCGTTGCGGAGGTCCGGCGCGTCATGTGCGGAACGGATGGAACCGTGATCTATCTTGCCGAGGTGACGTATCGCGGAGACTATATCCACTTGGAAATGGATCTGAAACCGTGACACTCGACATCCGCAACGTCACTCCGTTCGTCTACCGCTGTCCCCTCGACGAGCCGGTGGCGACCTCGTTTGGCACGATGCGCGACCGGCCCATGGTGCTGGTCAGGGTTGAAGATCGGGAGGGGGCCGTCGGCTGGGGCGAGATCTGGTGCAATTTCCCGGCGGTCGGAGCCGAGCATCGCGCCCGGCTCGTCGACAGCGTGCTGGCCCCGTTGGTTTGCGAAAAGACCTTCGCCTCGGCTCAGGAGGCTTTTGAGCATCTGACCCGGCGTACGGCAGTGCTGGCCATCCAGAGCGGTGAGCCGGGCCCGATTGCCCAGGCGATCGCCGGTCTCGATATCGCGCTCTGGGATCTCGAAGCACGCCGCGCCGGGCAGCCGCTCTGGAAATTTCTCAATCCTGGGGCCGCGCCGAACATACAAGTTTATGCAAGCGGGCTGAACCCGACCAATCCGGAAGGTTTGGCATTGGCCAGGCAAAAGGAGGGCCATATCGCCTTCAAGCTGAAAATCGGCTTCGGAATCGAGCGCGACGTCAGGAATCTGCAAGCGCTGCGTACTTCATTGGGGCCGGCCGCCCTCTTGATGGTCGACGCCAATCAGGCTTGGGACGTCCGTACAGCTCTCGATGTGCTGCCCCGCTTGGAGCCGTTTCAACTCCAGTGGCTGGAAGAGCCGCTGAGGGCGGATGAGCCCTGGAGCGAGTGGGCCAAGCTCCGCGAGCGGACGTCCGTGCCGCTGGCTGCCGGGGAAAATATCATGGGCTTGGAGGCCTTCGATTTGGTGCTGAAATCGGGCGTGCTCAGCGTGGTCCAGCCCGACATCGCCAAATGGGGCGGCTTCAGCGGCTGCTTCCCTGTAGCGAAGCGGATCATCGCCGCGGGCAGAACATATTGCCCGCATTACCTGGGAGGTGGCGTCGGTCTCCTCGCCTCCGCCCACCTCCTTGCCGCCGCGGGCGGCGATGGACGGCTCGAGATCGACTCCAACCCGAATCCGCTCCGAACTCTCCTCAGCGGTCCGGTCCAAACGATCTGCGATGGCAAGGTGACACTTCCAGATCGGCCTGGGCTCGGAATAGAACCGGATGCTGTCCATTTGAAAGAGTACGCGGTGAGTTGGCGTTGAGATTCTTGCTTCATCCAGACTTCCGAGCACCGTGGAATAGAATTCAGCGCATGACGAATGCCGACTTGCCCGGCTTGCCGTTGCCGCTCTCCGGCGAGACGCGGCTCTATACGATCATCGGCGATACCATCGACCAGGTCGGCTCGCCGCCCGTGGCTGCCCCATTCAGCGCGGAATCCGCATGCTCGAAGGGCAGTGGATGCCATCTGTGAGTTCTTCGGAGTTTGAGGGATCGCCGCAGGGAACGGACGATCAGGTGACCGCTTGACTGCTGGCTGCCGGTCTGGTGATCGGGCAGGCCCCTGACACGGCTTCCGAGGGCCCCTGATTTGCCCGGTCAGCCATACGCAATGCGCCAGTTGACGCCAAGATCGGCGAGGTCCAAATCTCCGCCATGACCCCGACGATCGCCACCAGTGCTCCGCACCGTCCTCTTTTGCCGATTCTGTTCGCTCTGAGTGGGGCGCATCTGCTCAACGACCTCATTCAGTCGATGATCCCGGCGCTGTACCCTCTGTTCAAGCAGACGTACAACCTGGACTTTGTGCAGATCGGGCTGATCACGGTCGCCTTTCAGGTGACGTCGTCCCTTTTGCAGCCGCTGCTGGGTTTCGTGACCGACCATAGGCCGTGGCCCTACGCTATGGTGGCGGGTATGGCAGCCACCTTGTCAGGGCTCCTAGGGCTTGCCTTCGCCACCAGCTATGGGACGCTACTCGTTTCGGCTGCAATGGTCGGGCTTGGATCGGCCGTGTTCCATCCCGAGGCCACGCGGATGGCGCGGCATGCGGCGGCCGGCGAGCAGGGTTTCGCGCAGGGTATCTTCCAGATCGGCGGACATGCCGGATATGCAATCGGCCCGCTGCTCGCCGCGATGATCGTTGTACCGCATGGCCAGGCAAGCCTCGCCTGGATCTCCGTCGTCGCCCTCACCGCCATGGTGCTTATGGCCTGGACCGGATGGCGATACGCCGCAATGCGTCGCTCCCAAAGGGCGGCAGGAAAATCATCAACAACCGGCGCGGCTGCTCGGAGCTTGCCTGTGGGCCATGTGCTGATGGCGATGGCGATCCTGATCGTCCTTCTCCTGTCAAAAAACGGTTATACGGCCGCGTTCACGTCCTATTACACCTTCTATCTGATCGAGCGGTTCGGAGTGAGCGTGCCATTTTCGCAGATCATGCTGTTCCTCTATCTCTTCGTCGGCGCAATCGGCGTGGTCGTCGGCGGCATGATCGGGGATCGGATCGGCCGCTATCAGGTCATCCTTGTCTCCATCCTGGGAACGCTGCCGTTCGCTATTCTGCTGCCCTACGCGAACCTGTTCTGGACCGGTGTGCTCAGCGTGGTGATCAACCTCATCATGGCGAGCGCCTTCGCATCGATCCTGATCTATGCGATCGACCTGGTGCCGCATCGTGTGGGTCTCGTCGGTGGGCTTTTCTACGGCCTGGCATTCGGCCTCGGCGGGTTGGCGGCAGCGGCGATCGGATTGCTCGCCGACCAGATCGGCATCATTGCCGTGTTCAAGATATGTGCGTGGCTGCCGGCCCTCGGGCTGCTGGCCTTCTTCCTTCCGCGTGCCTCGCGGGGGGCTTGAGCACGGGGTCGTCTGTCGTCCCACGCTCTCTGGTCGGAGACTGCATCGAAGAGGCTCTTGCGGCCCATGTTTCTGGTGCATGATCTGTTGCCCATATCTCACGCTCGGAACGACAGAGCCCACCTCGTGTTGACGTACTTGCGAGCAGACGCCAGAACAGGGGATGACTGGAAGGTTGCCATGCTTCCCGAAATCACCGGCTCGGCGGTCGACCTCGCGTAGAGAGAAGGGTAACTTGGCACCAGTAGGATTGGCTCGCCGGAAAAGGCATTGGACACTTCAGCCAATTGCTGCCGATGACAGGGCGTCTGCGACAGGGCTTTGTGCGAAGTGGCGTGCGTTGGCGATGGCCCGATCCGGCATCCATGTATCGGAGCGAATGGCTGGATGATTTCTTCCCGGACCATCTCGATCGCCCTCATGTGCGCCGGTCTCCTTCTGCCGGCAGCCGCTCAAGCCGGCCCGAAGCTGCTCTTCGATCCGGCGGATGGGAAGGTTCTCTACGCCGAGGACATCGATGACCAGTGGTACCCGGCCTCATTGACCAAGATGATGACCGCCTACGTCGTCTTCGAGGCGTTGAAGGCGGGTCAGATCACACTTGAGACGAAGCTCGTCACCAGCGAAGCCGCCCATGCCCAGCCGCCGAGCAAGATCGGGCTGCCGGTGGGCGGCGAGATGAGCGTCCAGCTGGGCCTGGAGTCCCTCGTCGTCAAATCGGCAAACGATGTCGCCATCATGCTTGCGGAAGCCGTCGGCGGAAGCGAGCCTGCCTTCGTTGAGCGCATGAATGCAACGGCACTTCGCCTCGGCATGACGAATACGCATTTCGTCAACGCCAATGGGCTGCCGGCTGCGGGGCAGGCTACCACGGCGCGCGATCTGGCCAAGCTCGCGATGGCGGTGACGCGCGACTTTCCGGATTATCGATACCTGTGGGGGCTGGCCGAATTCCGCATCGGCAAGCGCCGCATCGCGACGCACAACAACCTTCTCAAGACGTACGACGGCGCCGATGGCCTGAAGACAGGGTTCATCTGCGACTCCGGCTATAACATAGTGGCGAGCGCGACCCGCGACGGGCGGCAGCTCATGGCCGTCGTGCTCGGCGAGCCGTCGAGCCAGGAGCGCGCCCAGCGTGCGAGCAATCTCCTCGATCACGGGTTCGCCACCTACGATTGGAAGGTTCTGTTCGGCACGACGACGCTGGATACGCTGCCGGTCTCTGAAAACCCAAGGCCGCTGACGAGTGTGCGCGATACCGTGACCTCGTGGAGCTGCGGCAGGCGTCCGGCGCGGGTTGTCAAAAAGGGCGGGCGAAAGCCCGTTGCCAAGGCGAGAGCATCGACGGCAGCTGCGCCGTCGGCCGCCAGAACTCAGTAAGCTCGCGGGCTAAGCGGCGGGCCGCGCTTGTGCCAGCCCCCGTCTCGACATTGCGATCCAGCGGCAGCAACGCAGGGTTCGTCCGGATGCCCGCCGGCCGCGGGCCAGCATCAGCATCCCCGACAGCACCACCTTGGTGCAGGAATAGATCACCTGGTTGCCCAGCTTGGTGATGCCTGCGCCTTGTGGCCCATGTAGCCGAAGCTTTGCGACTCCACCTCACCGCCGGCCATGACGATGAGCCGTCCGGCCCGTGCTCCCGGTGACGCCGCCAAGTGACCGGCATCCGGCATCGACCCAAGCCATTCCGGTTTCTCGCCTGAGGCGCGCAGCAATCCGCCGACACGCGTCCGGACTGGAAGAAGGCCGAAGCGCATCGCCAACCTTGACCAAGGCGCCCCGCGACGCGCTCCATGCATCAAGGACCCCGCACCAGATCGAGTGCCAGCTCGGCCTGCAGCCCGGGGCCGTTCGGCCGAAGCTCCAGCCGGCCGGCCCAGGCGTCCGCGATCTCCTGCACGATGGCAAGGCCGAGGCCGGCTCCCGTGCCCGATTCGTCAAGGCGCCCGCCGCGGGCGAGAACCTCGCTCATCCGCTCCGGCGGAATCCCGGGACCATCGTCGGAGATGAGCAATTTCACTCGCCTGTCCTCTGCCCGCGCTTCCACGCGGACGGCGCGCCGCGCATGCCTGGCTGCATTGTCGACGAGGTTGCCGATCGCCTCCGCCAGGTCGTCGGCATCGATCCGCGCCAGGAGTTGCGGTGGGCACTCGACAGTCCACGCGAGCCGAGCGCCGTCAGGCGTCCGCATCACGACGGCGAGCACGCGGTCGATCACCTCGCGGACGTTGGCGCGAGCCGTGCTGACGCCACTTTTCATGCGCGCGCGGGCCAGCTCGCGCTCGACATGGCGGCGCATAGCCGTGGCGACCTGCTCGATCTCGGCGGCGATGTCCGCTTCCCCTTTCTGCCTGAGCCGCGCCACGTCGCCGGCGAGCACCTGCAGCGGTGTCTTGAGCCCATGGGCGAGATCGGCGGCGCGCGACCGCGCCCGTTCCGCTTCTTGCTCGCGCGCCTCCAGCAGGGCGTCGACCTCGGCAGCCAGGGGTTGCACCTCCTTGGGAAAGGCTTTGCCGAGGCGCGTCGCGTTGCCCTCGCGGATGCCTGCGAGGCGCTTGCGAATGGTTGCGAGCGGGCTGAGCCCGAACGTGACCTGAGCGTATGCGGCCGCGATAAGGACCGCCGCGAGGACGCCGAGGTAAGGCAGCAGATCGGCGGCAAACGCCCGGGTGGCCGCTGCGATCTCGCGGGTATCGAGTGCGACCGCGGCTCGAACAGAGGCATTGCCAAGCCGCACCGGCAGTCTGACGCTGCGCTCCAGGGCAAGAAGCTCCGCCCCAGCGGGTCCTATGATCCGATGCCGATGAACGACGCCGTCGGTCAACTCGTCGCTGGGCAACGGTAGATCGCCATCCCAAAGCGACCGCGACCGCAAGGCGGCATCTCCCGCCTGGACCTGCCAATAAAGGCCTGACAGGGGCTGGTCGAAGCGGGGGTCCGCAAGCACATCGGCCACAACCAGCGCTCCGTCGCCATCACGGTCCAGGTTGGCGATGATCTGATCGAGGTAGACGCCGAGCTCGCTCTCGATGCGGCGCTCCACGTGCTTCTCGAACAGGAGAACCAACCCCAGCGCTCCCAGCGCCAATGCCGCTATGATCGAGAGCGCTCCGCCAAGAAAGAGCCGAAGTCGAAGCGAGCCGCCGTTCATGCGTCCTCGGCAGCGATGAGGTAGCCGAAACCGCGCCGGGTTTCGATCGCATCGGGTCCGAGCTTCTTGCGCAGGCGCGCCACGACGGCCTCGAGCGCATTTGCCTCGTGCGCATCATCGTCACCATAAAGGTGCTCGAGCAACTCCGGCCCCGGCACGACACGCCCCTTGTGATGCATGAGATAGGCGACAAGGCGATACTCGAGCGGGGAGAGCGCGACCGGCACGCCGTCCTTCGTGAGCCGCATTTGCCGAATGTCCAGCGTCAGCGGCCCCACCTCGATCACCGAATCGGCGTGACCGGCCGAGCGCCGGATGACGGCGCGCACGCGCGCGACGAGCTCCTCCATGCGGAACGGCTTGGGCAGGTAGTCGTCCGCCCCGGCATCGATACCCTCGACCCGCTCCGACCAGGAGCCGCGGGCCGTCAGCACCAGCACGGGCATGGCGCGGCCGGCGGCACGCCACCGTTTCAGCACCGCCAAACCGTCGATTTTGGGCAGGCCGAGGTCGAGAACCACGAGATCATAGTCCTCGGTATCGCCGCGGAACCACGCCTCGTCGCCATCGCGCGCAATGTCGACGAGATATCCGGCGGCCTCGAGCGCGGCGCGCACATCGGCTGCAATGCGCGGCTCGTCCTCGACCACCAGAATGCGCATCAGTCCGCCTCGTCCTTGAGGATCTCCGCCGTCAGTGCGTCGACCTCGATCTCGCGCAGCTGGCCCGCGGGCGTGATTACCTTGAACTCGTAGACGTAGCGGCCATCCTCGCGCTCGAACTCGACGTCGATGACCTCCCCGCCGAGACGGGGACGGACCTCGGCGAGGATGTCGGCCAACGGCCGCGCGCGACCCTCCTCGAGCGCGCGCCGGGCCTGCTCGTGATCGTGACGACTGCTTCGCTTGCGGTGGCTGCGGTCGTCATCGCCCCGCGCGAGGGCGGGCGAACCCGTACCCAGGGCTGCAAGCGCCAGCAGAAGCGTCCGTCTGTCGAGTTCCGTTCTCATCGCTCACTGTCTGCCGCAGCCGAGCTGACAATTCACTGACATGGATCATCAGGAAGGTGTCAGCGGCAGTCTGCCATGGTCCTTGCGCGCCGCACAATTCCGTGCCGGCCAGGAAATGGAGACGAAATTATGCGCAAGGCTTTGATGACGTCCGCACTCGTTCTCGCCACAGCGACCGCAGCCGGTTTGGCCGTCGCCTCCGACGACGATGTCCGCGTGAACGTTCCCAAGGAGCAGTGGCTGTCGATCGCCCAGATCGCCGAGAAGCTCACGGCGCAAGGTTACGATATCCGCGAGATCGAGATCGACGATGGCGCCTACGAGGTTTCGGCCACCAAGGATGGAAAGCGCGTGAAAGCCTACCTTCATCCGGCGACCGGCGAAATCCTAAGGCAGAAGACTCGCAACTGATGACTGGCCTGACTGAAAAGGCCCGAGCCGGCGGCGATCTGCCGCCGGCGGAGGCCGCCAACGGGTTACCGGAGACGATCCGCGTATGGGATCCCCTCGTTCGGGTGTTCCACTGGTCGCTGGTGCTATTGTTTGCAACGGCGTGGCTGACCGGCGACGAGGTCGAGTGGCTGCACATCTATGTCGGGTACGGCATAGCCGGACTTCTCGCCGTCCGCATCGTGTGGGGCTTCGCCGGCACGCGGCATGCGCGGTTCAGCGATTTCGTCTACCGGCCATCGGAAGTGGTCAGCTATCTCGCCGACAGCGTCCGGCTTCGCGCCAAACGCTATATCGGCCACAACCCTGCGGGCGGCGCGATGGTGATCGCCCTCCTCGGCGTGCTCGCCGCGACAGCCGGAACAGGCATCCTGATGACCACTGAGGCCTTCCACCACGCGCACTGGGTGGAAGAGGTTCACGAGGCGTTGGCCAATCTGACTCTGGTCCTGGTTGGGCTGCACGTAGCCGGCGTCATTCTCGCCAGCTTCGAGCACGGCGAAAACCTCGTGAGCGCGATGATCACCGGCCGCAAACGCCGATGAATGGGGCCCACAGCTGCTGAAGCGGTGAATGGCCTGACGGATGCCCTGCAATCCCGCCAGGGCATCCGCCTGTAGCTCACATCATACAGCCCATACCCGTCAGAAGATCGTCAGCCTTCTTCTTCTGCTCGTCATTGAGGGCTGCGTAGAGCGTCTCGAGCGGCGCTTTGATGTCCTTCAGCGCGGCGAGCCGGCCCTCCATGGCAGTGATCTGGGCATTGAGCCGCTCGACGGGAGACTTGGCCTGCCACGCTGCCAGCATCGTCTGATGCATGCCCTGCATGCTCTCAAAATTTTTCTTGAGGGCATTCGCGTATGCTTCCCAGGCAGATGCCTGGGAGTCCGTGATGGAAAGCTCAGCCTTCAGGAATGCGATCCTACCTTGCGCGAACGTAGGTGCGCCGCCATCGTCCCACATCGGGCAATTGCCAAACCCCATCCCCAATCCGCGGCCCCAACCGGGACCGTGCATCATCCCATATCCGCCCATCATGCCCCAGCCGGGACCGCGCTGTTGGGCTGTCACCTGCGTTGCCGCTCCCGCAACAAGGCTCAGCGCCAGAAGGGACGATAAGAGAACTGAAGGTTTCATCGTGAAGACTCCCAAGCTTCGGCATCCGCGAGCCGGTCAGCACCGGGAACCCGGACCGGAGCGCCGGCGCGATCTGGAAAGCCAAGCACCAGCGTTGCTCCGAGCCGGCGCAATTGAGTGGTTCCCGCCAACTCTGCTGGTGCGATTATCGAGAGAGCCGAATGTCGAACATTGACCGGAATCAATCAGTGCTCGCCGCGTCACGGCAAGCCTGAGCAACATTCACGGCACGCCTGAGCAAAAATCGGGTGGCGCGAGGCTGGCAATCGCAATGTGGGCTGATCTCCTGTGCCCGGCGCAGGATGGTGTTGAAAGGAGAGTGTTGAAAGCAGCGCGGCATAGGGGCTCGGGCCAAAGAACTTGGGCAGCGTTGGCCCGGGCTTCGTCAGCGAGAGAAGGATTGGCGGCGGCGATGGGGATTGGAGAAAGATGCGCGCGGCGTGGCCAAGCTCGTCAGGATAGGCACTGGTTGCCGACGTCTTCTGCTTGTCGGGGAGCGATAGGCCAGGCCAGATGGCTTCATGGATTGTGATCTCGGCTTCTTCGATCGACAGGAAGACCGCGTCGAACCCGGACCGAACCCATTCACCCCGGAGAAAGTGTCAACCATCTCTCCGGAATAAAATGTAAACCATTCGACGAGAATGGACCCTTGGGGAACTGGTGCCGCAAGAGGGATTCGAACCCCCGACCCCATCATTACGAATGATGTGCTCTACCGGCTGAGCTATTGCGGCGGATCAGGACGCGGCAGGCATATACTCACTTGACCTGCCTTGGCAAGGGCGCTGGACCTCTCATCGCAGCTCGCGGCCGCTGTTCAGACGGAACCCTTGATCGGCAGGTGGAATCCGACGCGAGAGCGGCTCAGGTCCTCCTCGCCGTCCGCATCGGGGCCGGGGTCGTCGGGAGCCCGCGGCGGCACGAAGATGCGCGGCTCGACCGGCCGTGTGCGCGTGCGGAACGGCTGGGGATAGGTCTTGATGCCCATGTGCGTGGGCGGCGCAGGCTGACCGGGCGCGGGTGTGTCTAAGTCCGGCGATAGCGCTTTTGCCGCGGCGGCCTCGGGAGTGGGCTGCTCGGTGGGCCTTGCCGAAGCCGATGAGCTTTCGGCGCCAGAGGTCGTCTTCGCCGGGGCTGCTTCCTTGGCCGGCGCCGGCTCTGGTGCAGGACTTTGAGCGGCCTCGGCAGGCTTCTTCGGCGAGGGCGCAGCCGTGGGCGCGGCCTCCGCGGATGGAGCTGCTGGCCCGGGACCCGCAGCAGACTCGGGTTCCTGAGCTTCCGGACCAGGCTCGGCGGGCAGAGCCGAAGCGGGCGGCGCAGATGTCTTCTGCGGCCCCGGCGCGGCGGGTTTGGCTTCTGCCGCGACTTCGGCGTCCGTTTCCGGCGCCTCGTCCGCCACAGGAGCCGCTGACGGGGCATCGATCAACGGACCTTGCGGGATCGCCTCCGGCTCAGGATGGAGATTGACCAGCTCTTCGAGCTTCTGGCTGAGCAGGGTCGCCTCGGAAGCATTCACCGCCTCGACGGGCACACGCCATTGGAAGGCATCCAGCGCGCCCGTCACGGGCGATGTCGGCGCCCACTTCTCCGAGACGACACCATCGGCCGTCCACGCAGGATCGCGCGGAGCATTGACGGCCCTTGCGAGCCACTCACGCACGCGGCCCCGGTCGCCATGCTGCTCGGCCTCGATTCGCGCCATGAGCGTGCACGTGCGCTGCGTCGGCGCGTTGGCGAGCAAGGGCTGCAGCACATGCCGGGCCGTCGGCCAGTCCTGCGCCTCGATCGCGGCTGTCGCAACGGCGATGGCGCTCTCCATGGAATGCGGCCGCAGTGCCGCCAGCTGCTTCACCCGGTCGAGCCGGTCGCGCGGGCTGTCGCCGATCCGCGCGTAGGCATATGCCACGGCGATGTCCGGGTGCGGCGAGCGCTTCCACGTGCGCTGCAGGACCTTCGCGGCGCGGCGGATGTTGCCCTTCGCCGCGAGCACGCGGCCGGCGATGGCCGCAGCGGGCACGAGGTCCGGCGCCAGATTGTGAGCCTCGAGCGCCAGAGTCATGGCGCGCTCGGGATCGGTCTCCTCCAGCTCCTGTGCCTGGGCGGTGAGGAGCACCGCGCGCCGCCGGTCGGCAACGGCGCGCTCGATGTTGTGGTGCCGCTTCGCGACCGCCAGTGTCTCCAGCGCGCCAGCCCAGTCGCCCTTCCGGCATTGGATGTCGAACAGGGCTTCCACGGGCCAGCTGAGCTTCGGATTGAGCGCCATGGCGCGCTCGGCGAATTGGCGTGCCGCTTCCTGCTCGCCCTCTCGCTCGGCCTCGAGGAACAGGCCGCGCAGCCCGAGCTGCTCGGTGTCGGGCGAGGCGAGCATGGCCTCGAAGATCCGCCGGGACGTTGCGCGGTCGCCGGAAAGTTGCGCCGCCTGCGCGCGCAGGAGGTGCGTCAGCGGCTCGTTCGGCAGCGACTTGCGAGCCTGGATGGCGTAACGGGTCGCGAGCGCGCGGTCGCCGGCGCCGATCGCGATCATGCCGCTCGACAGTGCCTCAAGCCCGCGCTTCTGGCGCCGCCGGTTGAAGTAGCTGCCGATGGCGGCCGGGCTGTGCCAGATCTGGCGCAGAACAGACCAGAGCACGATGGCGAGTCCCAGCAGCACGGCGAGGATGACGATGGCGCGGAAGACACTCGTTTCGATCTCGTAGCCTTGCCAGTTCACGATCAGGCTGCCGGGCCGGTCGGCGAGCCATGACAAGCCGAAGGCGAGCGCCGAAACGGCGAGCAGGAACAGAACCAGACGCAGCATCAGTTGGTCCTCTTCTCGACAGCTGCCTGGCCGCTGAGCGAGGCCTTGAGCTGATCCTCGACGCTGGCGAGCGCGCGATCGACGGCGGCTCTCGCCTCGACCTTGGCGAGCCATGCTTCGGCCGGCTCCAGAGATTTGGGCGGAAGCAGCCTGGCCTGATCCAAAACATCCGTGAACTTGCCTTCGGCGAGCGCCTGCTCCATCCGGCCGACGGTCGCCTCGACGCTCGTGTCGTCCGGACTGTGCTCGACCCGTCGGACACGGACGATCGACTTGGCGCCGATCAGCAGCCGGTCCAGCGGCGAGGCATCGGCCGGCACGCTTGCAGCGTCGATCACGGCATTGGCGACGGGGCGGAATTCCTTCTGCAAGGCGGCGAGAGTCGGTACGCCCTCGTCCTTGTAACGCTCGAGCACCGCCAGATCGATCTTGCCGGCGCTGATCCGTCTCAGCTCGCCGAGCTCGGCCGCGTAGCTGCCGCCGCGGTCCAGCGCGCGCTTCAGATTTCCGAGTTCGAGGGCAAGGACGATGCGCTCCGCGTTGGCGCGGCGGTCCTCCTCGCTGCGGACCACAGCCTGCACGTTTTGCTCGAGGGCCGCGACCCGGCCTTCGACCGGCGCGACGGCTGCGGTCACATCCTGGGCGCGGGCCACGGTTTTGAGCTGGGTGGCTAGCTCGCCCTGCAATCCCTCGACCGTGCTGCGCAAGCTGCCGGCCTCTTCCTGCACGGCGCGCAGAAGTTGCTCGAGCCGGTCGTCCGTCGCCTTCAGCGCCTCGGCGCGTTGGGAGAGGCGGGCGAGATCCGCCTTGGCCGCAGCCAGCTCGCGATCCATGCGCAGCGTCGCCGCCCGCGCCGCCTCGCTTGCTTCTGCCGTCTCGCTGAGACGCGTTGCGATCTCCTCGCTCACGCTCTTGCGTAGCTCGGTGAGCTGGTTGGGAATGGTCGCCTCGAGATCGGCGAGCTTGCCGCTGATGGCAGCGAGCTGCGGAATGCGACCGGGCTCATCGCTGCCGGCAGCCGCCGTCAACGTCGAGAGGACCTGCTCCAGTTTCGCGATGCGCTCGGTCACCTCCGCCGGGGCGGACTGGTTGACGCGCTCCGCGAGGTTCGTGGTTTCGGCGGCGATCTTCGCCTGATTGTCCGAAAGCTCACCGACTTTCCGGTCGACCTCATCGAGGTGCGCCAATCGGCTTTCGACCTCGGCGAGCTTCTGCTGGAATTCCTGCGGCGAAACCGTCTCGATAGCGGAACGCTGGCGGATCGCCTGCTCGGCCGCTGTGAGGCGCTGCTGCAAATCACTGACGACCTGCTGTGGCACGCGATTGCCGAGCCCGAACTGCGGCCCAACGGCATCGGCGAGCAGCAAGGCCAGAAACCCGCCGGCAATGCCGGCCGTCAGATGGGTCACGATGCTCAGCCCGCTTCCAGACCGCTTTGGCGTTGCCGCGGGCGTGGTCTCCTGCTGGGCGGAGCTTTTGGCTGCATCCTGCTTCCCAGCCGGCTGTTGAACCGTTTGCTTCTCCGCTGATTGGGTTCCAGGCTTCGAAGTTCCAGATGAGCTTGTCTGGCTTGCGGCAGGCTTCGGTGCGCCGGACGTGGCGCCCGGAGAATTTTCCACGTTCGCCGCGGCTGGCGACGAAGCAGGGGCGGGGCTGCCCTTCGGCTCCGCCTCCTTGGCACTCCCGCCAGATCCAGCGGCCGCTGATGCCGTCGTCGAGGTGGACGGAGCTGGCGGCTTGACGTCTTTGCTCGTCACCTCGGTCGCCTTCAGATCGAGCAGAGCAGATGGCTTCTTCGGGCCGGAGCCCTCGGAAGCAGGCTTCCCGGTCGTCTTCGAGCTGTCGTTTCTATTCGTCATTACAGAAGCTAGCCTCTCGTGCCAGCGGGAGTCCTTGCGCCCTCACTGATGGCTCGGGTCGGTTAAGGCTTCGTGCCTGATCACTGGCGCTTTTTCCGGGTTGAGTGTCTAGGACGATTGTGGCGTGGCGCGTGCTGTCAGAGCAAGCACTTCCTGCAGGTTGGGTTCACTGGCGATCTCTACTTTGACGGGGGCAATTTCCTCAAGCTGTGCTGCAGCGGCCTGTGAGATGCAGAAGTAGATGAGGCGGCGGGCGGCCTCGGTGAGGCCGTGAGCCTTGATAAGGGCGGCGAAAGTTGCGGCCGTGCGCGGCGACAGCAGCAGCACGCCCTCGATTTGCCCGTTGGCGATGCGTGCCGCTGTCGAGCCGCTGAGGCGCGTCGCCGTCTCCGTCTCGTAAACAACGGGCCGCAAGACGTGATAGCCGAGGCGCGACAGCTCGCTTGCGAAGTCGTAGGCCAGCACATCTCCTGCGAGGTGAAGCAGTGGGCCGCCGTTCACCTCTGCATGTTCGACAATGAAGCTGACGAGCTGTCGGCCCGTGCCCGGGCCCTCGATGACGTGCTGGAAGCCGAGAGCCTTTGCGGTCGCCGCTGTCCCCGGGCCAACCGCGAACAGCGGCAGCGACCGCGCCTGTTCCAGGGCAGGGCTGGCGGCGAGCGCCCTGAGGCCGTTGCGGCTGGTTGCGATCAGTGCTTGGACCTCGTCGAGCTCGATGGGATCGGCATTATCGAACTTGATCGTAATCAGCGGCTCGGTGAGGACCTCGTGCCCTTGCGCGATCAGGTGCGCGCGAAGGGCAGTGGCGTCGGGCTCGGGACGTGTGACGAGGAGACGCATCAGTCGGACCACTGGAAGAAGTCTGGCCCCGCAGCCGCGCGCAGCTCGCGGCCGGCATCGTCGCCCATGGCGCGCGCGTCTGCAGGTGAGCCTTGCCGCTGGGTGGCGTGGGACCGGCTGCCGTCCGGAGACAGAATGAGGCCGCGGAAGTGAATGACGCCGTCATGCAACTCGGCCAGCCCAGCGATAGGCGTGCGACAGCTCCCTTCAAGCCGTGCAAGGAAGGCGCGTTCCGTTTCCACGCACAGGGCGGTCGGACCATGATTGAGGGCGGCGACGAGCCGTGCCGTCTTGGCATCATCGCTGCGGATTTCGATGCCGATCGCGCCCTGGGCCACCGCTGGCAGCATCTCTTCACTCGGCATCACGCTTGTAATGCGGTCCGCCTGTCCAAGCCGTTTCAGTCCGGCGCAGGCTAGGAACGTGGCCTCCGCAACGCCCTGCTCGAGCTTGCGCAGCCTGGTCCCCACATTGCCGCGGAACTCGATGACGTTCAGATCGGGCCGCAACCGGCGCACCTGTGCCTGACGGCGCAGAGATGAGCTGCCGACGACAGCGCCCGAAGGCAGCTCTGCAAGCGAGGCGTACCTGAGACTGATGAAGGCATCACGCACATCCTCACGCGGCAGCATGGACGCGATCGTGAGACCGCCGGGAAGCTCGGTCGGCATGTCCTTCATGGAATGGACGGCCAGATCGATCTCGCCCGCGAGCAGGGCCTCCTCGATCTCTTTCGTGAAGAGCCCTTTGCCGCCCGCTTCCGCAAGTGGCCGATCCTGGATGCGATCGCCCGTGGTCTTGAAGGTCCGGACCTCGACGGCAGACGCGTCCAGGCCGTGCGCTGAAACCAGGCGCTGCTTCACCTCGTTGGCCTGGGCCAGCGCCAGCGGCGATCCGCGGCTCCCGATCCTGATCCTGTCAGCTTGCACGCGCCAATCTCCGGATGCTAGGCCCGAGCTTACGTCTGCCGGGCCTGTCGCCGCCATTCATGCCCGCCGCAGCGCGAAGACGCAAATTGCGCGAGATGGATCACGACGCCGCATGAGCCAACAACCTGCAAACGGCTGCGCCGCCACTCTGGTGCTCGGCATCGAGTCGAGCTGCGATGAGACCGCAGCCGCCGTGGTGCTACGCGAGGGGCCGGCGCAGGGACGGTTGTTGTCGAACGTCGTGCGCTCGCAGTGGGAGCAGCACAGGCAGTTCGAGGGAGTCGTGCCGGAGATCGCGGCGCGCGCCCATGTCGAATGCCTCGACGACATCATCCGGGAGGCGTTGTCCGGGGCAGGGGTGGCGCTCTGCGATGGCGACGGCATTGCGGTGACTGCCGGGCCGGGGCTGATCGGGGGATTGCTCGTCGGGCTCACGACGGCCAAGGCGCTGGCGCTGGCCACGGATAAGCCGCTGATTGCGGTGAACCACCTGGAAGCGCACGCGCTCACGGTGGGGCTGACGGAAGGGCTGCCGCCGCCCTACCTGCTGCTGCTCGTTTCCGGCGGGCACACTCAGCTCCTGCTGGTGCGCGACGTCGGCCAGTACGATCGGCTCGGCACGACCATCGATGATGCGCTCGGTGAGGCCTTCGACAAGACCGCCAAGCTGCTGGGACTGGGCTTTCCCGGCGGACCCGCCGTGGAGCGCATGGCGGAAGAGGGGGATCCGCGCCGCTTTGCGTTCCCCCGGCCGATGATCGGGCGGGACGAGCCGCATTTCTCCTTCGCCGGCCTGAAGACGGCGGTTCGGCGGCAGGCCATGCAGCTCGTCCCCCTGACGGAGGAGGACATCCGCGACCTGTGCGCGAGCTTCGAGGCTGCCGTCGCAGACGTTGTCGTCGACCGCTGTGCGCGGGCCATGCGGCTCACCGAGGACCAGCTCGGGCCCGAGAAGCACTTGGTGATCGCCGGCGGCGTCGCCGCCAACCGGCGGCTGCGCGAAGCGCTGTCGCGTTTGGCCGAGGCCAGCGGCTTCAGGCTGCATGCTCCTCCGATTGCGCTGTGCGGAGACAACGCGGCGATGGTCGCCTGGGCCGGGGCTGAGCGTCTCGTCCGGGGACACGTCGATTCCCTTGACGTGCCCGCACGGGCGCGCTGGCCGCTGGACCAGATCGCCGAGCCCGTGCTCGGGAGAGGCCGCCTCGGAGCGAAGGCATGAGGGAGCGTGCGCGGCGAGTGGGTGTGATCGGTGCCGGTGCGTGGGGCACGGCCCTCGCGCTCGTCGCCGCACGCGCCGGGCATCAGGTCATCCTTTGGGCACGGCACGCAGAGACCGCTGCAGCCATCAACACGGCGCACGAAAACAAGGCGCGGCTGCCGGGCGTGCATCTGCCAGATGCGATCGTGGCCACTTCACAACCCGCCGCTCTCGGGGATGTCGACCTGCTGCTGATTGCTAGCCCGGCACAGGCAATGCGGGAGGTCATGGCTCAGCTCGGGCCGCATCTCGCCGGCGGCATACCGGCTGCCATCGCCGCGAAGGGGATTGAGCAGACCACCTCCCTCTTCATGACCGATGTGCTCTCGGAGGTGTCCCCGGGCCTCGAACCGTTGGTGCTTTCCGGCCCCAGCTTTGCCGGCGACGTCGCCCGCGAGTTGCCGACTGCCGTCACGCTCGCCGCGCGCAGCCTCGAGATTGCCCGCCCTGTGGCCGAGGCGCTGAGCCTGCCGACATTCCGGCCCTACATCTCCGACGACCTCGTGGGGGTCCAGGTCGGCGGCGCGGTGAAGAACGTGCTCGCCATCGCCTGCGGCATCGTGACCGGCCGGAGCCTGGGGGAAAGTGCACGCGCTGCTCTGATTGCCCGCGCCTTCGCGGAATTGACGCGTTTTGGGCAAGCTCTGGGGGCACGCCGGGAAACCCTGAGCGGCCTATCGGGGCTTGGAGATCTCGTTCTCACCTGCTCGAGCCCGCAATCGCGAAATTTTCAACTCGGTTTTGCGCTGGGGCAGGGCAAGAGCCTGGCGGATGCGACGGCCGGCACCCGCGGCATCAGCGAAGGCGTGTATACGGCCGCTGCCGTGGTCCAGATTGCAGCGGAGCGGTGCATCGAGGTGCCTGTATCAATGGCGGTGCACGAGATCCTTGCCGGTCGCCTGACCATCTCTCAGGCGATCGACGGCCTCATGCAGCGGCCGCTGAAGGCCGAGGACTAAGGGTTAACTTATCGCGGCCCATTCGGCCGCGCCTCCAGCACTTGCCAGCTGGGTTTATTCAGCTAGCCTTTGTCGCGAGTGCGCCATCATTCAGCGTCAGCTTGATATGCCGAAGAAGCCCGCCACCAAGCCCTCAGCCGATCCGCGCATCCGCTATTGGCTTTTCAAATCCGAGCCGGATGCCTTCTCGTGGGACATGCTGAAGGCGAAGGGCGAAGCCGGCGAGCCGTGGGACGGCGTCCGCAACTACCTTGCCCGCAACAACATGCGCGCGATGCAGGTCGGCGACCTCGGCTTCTTCTATCACTCCAACCAGGGCAAGGAGATCGTCGGCGTCGTGGAGGTGATCGCGCCGGCGCACCCCGACCCCACGGACACCACCGGCACATGGGAGTGCGTCGACGTCAAGGCGGTCGCGGATGTCCCGCGGCCAGTAAAGCTCAACGACGTAAAGGCGACGCCGGAGCTTGCCAACATGGCGCTCGTGACGTCCTCGCGGCTTTCGGTGCAGCCAGTCACCGATGAGGAATGGGAGGTCGTTTGTCGGATGGGCGGACTTGATCCCAAGAAGCTCAGGAGCAAGCCGCGGAGAAAGGTCGCGTGACCGGCAGCTGCTTGCCGGCCATGTCCTGTGGTCGCGCGGTCCAGGTATGCAGGCGGGTATGAAGGGCATCGACGCTGTCAGCTTCATTCATGCGAACACGGAGCTGCTCGCGCCTCCACTGACTCCGGAGATCGTCCTCCACCTTGCCGCAGAATCGCTCCCCATCTGGAAGAGTACGGAGGAGGAGCTGGGCGAAATGAACGTACCGCCGCCCTACTGGGCTTTCGCCTGGGCCGGCGGTCAGGCGCTGGCGCGGTACGTGCTGGACAACCCTGAAAGTGTGGCGGGCAAATCGGTCGTCGACCTCGGCGCCGGCAGCGGACTGGTGGCCATTGCGGCGGCCCGGGCGGGAGCCGCATCGGTGCTGGCGATCGACATCGACGCGCTGGCGGCAGCGGCCATCGAGCTCAATGCCGCCGCGAACGGCGTCCGGATCGTCGCCTCCTGCCGGAATGTCTTCGATGAGGGGCTGCCGGCGGCCGACGTGCTTCTGGTCGGCGACCTCTTCTACGAGCGCGAGCTCGCAAACAGTGTTCTGGAACTCATCGAAGCTGTCGCGCGCGAAGGGACGGACGTCCTGGTCGGCGATCCGCGACGCAGCTACTTTCCCGTGGAGCGATTCGACCAGGTCGCGAGCTATGAAGTGCCGGTCACGCGCGAGCTCGAGGACGCAGAGATAAAGCGGACGGCAGTCTGGCGGCTCAGCATGCCGCCGGCCAGGTCCAGCTTCCTAGCCGCAGAGAGCATGGAGGCGGCATGAGCTTCGGTGGGGTGAATTATCTGGCCGTGCTGCTCGCAGCAGTTGCCAGCTTCTTGTTCGGGGGGGCCTATTATTCCGCTTTTTCGCGCCGCTCCCTGGCTGAATCGGCCGACGAGGCAACCGAGCCCCGTCGTCGGCAGCTCCATGCCGATGCCGTTCCGTTCATCGTCGCGTTCGTCGCCCTGCTGATCATGGCTTTCGTGCTGGCGGGAGCCATAAGCAGCCTTGGGGCCGGTCAGGTCACGGTTCGGAACGGGATCATTTCCGCGCTCCTCGCATGGGTCGGCTTCGTGATGACGACATTGATGATCAATCACATGGTGCAGCGCGTCAGCCGTATCGCAACACTGGTCGACGGCGGCCATTGGCTGGGCGTACTGATCATCCAGGGCACCGTCATCGGCTGGTTCGGCCTCTAGGCTGCCATGGGCGCGTACGTGACATTTAAGACCAACGGCGCCATTGTCGGCACGGAATACGGCCGACATAATGCGCCAAATTTTACTCAAGCATCTTGGGAGGTTTCTCGATGTCGGAGAAAGTCTATGCCGTTCCGCCAGAGTGGGCGAGCCGGGCGTGGGTCGATGCGGTAAAGTACCAGGAGATGTACCAGCGCTCGATCTCCGACCCCGATGGGTTCTGGGGTGAAATGGGCAAGCGCCTCGATTGGATCAAGCCCTACACCAGGGTCAAGAATACCTCCTTCGATCCAAACAACGTCTCCATCAAGTGGTACGAGGATGGAACTCTGAATGTCTGCTACAACTGCATCGACCGGCATCTCGAGAAGCGCGGTGATCAGGTGGCGATCATCTGGGAGGGCGATGATCCGACCGTCGACGAGAAGATCACCTATCGCCAGCTCCACGAGCGGGTGTGCAAGTTCGCCAACGTGCTGAAGGCCAACGGCGTCCAGAAGGGCGACCGGGTGACGATTTATCTCCCCATGATCCCCGAGGCAGCCTATGCCATGCTGGCCTGCGCCCGCATCGGTGCGATGCACTCGGTCGTGTTCGGGGGCTTCTCGCCCGACAGCCTCGCCGGTCGCATCGAGGATGCCGATTCAAAATTCATCATCACTGCCGACGAGGGCCTGCGCGGCGGGCGCAAGGTGCCGCTCAAGAAGAACACCGACGAGGCCTTGAAGAAGACCAAGGGCGGCGAGAAGGTGCTGGTCGTGCGCCGCACCGGCGGCGACGTGCCCTGGACGCCGGGGCGGGACATCTGGCTGCACGAGGAGCTGGTGAAGGTCAGTTCCGACTGTCCGCCGGTCGAGATGGGCGCCGAGGACCCGCTGTTCCTCCTCTACACGTCGGGCTCGACGGGCAAGCCGAAGGGCGTGCTGCACACGTCGGGTGGCTATCTCGTCCACGTGTCGCTCACCCATCAACACGTCTTCGACTACCATGATGGAGACATCTACTGGTGCACGGCCGATGTCGGCTGGGTGACGGGCCACAGCTACATCGTCTACGGGCCTCTGGCGAACGGTGCCACGACGCTGATGTTCGAGGGGGTGCCCAACTATCCGACGCCGTCGCGGTTCTGGCACGTCGTGGATAAGTGGGGGGTGAACATTTTCTACACGGCGCCAACGGCGATCCGCGCCTTGATGGGTGCCGGCGATGATTTCGTGAAGCGCACGGACAGGTCCTCGCTGCGGCTGCTCGGTAGCGTCGGCGAGCCGATCAATCCCGAGGCGTGGGAGTGGTACTACCGTGTCGTCGGCGAAAGCCGCTGCCCCGTTGTCGACACGTGGTGGCAGACGGAGAACGGCGGCATTCTCATCTCGCCTCTGCCCGGCGCTATGAAGCTCAAGCCCGGCTCGGCGACGCTGCCGTACTTCGGCGTTGTGCCCGGCATCGTTAACGACAAGGGCGAGCTGATCGAAGGGCCCGGCAGCGGCAACCTGGTGATCCTCGACAGCTGGCCGGGACAAATGCGTACCGTCTACGGCGATCACGAGAGATTCGTCCAGACGTACTTCTCGACCTACCCGGGCATGTACTTCAGCGGTGACGGCTGCCGTCGCGACGAGGATGGCTATTACTGGATCACGGGCCGCGTGGACGACGTGATCAACGTTTCCGGCCACCGCATGGGCACAGCGGAAATCGAGAGCGCGCTCGTCGCGCATCCGAAGGTGGCCGAGGCAGCCGTCGTCGGCTATCCGCATGACATCAAGGGGCAGGGCATCTACTGCTACGTGACCCTGCTCGCCGGAGAGACGCCAAGCGACGAGCTCAAGAAGGAGCTGGTCGATCACGTGCGCAAGGAGATCGGGCCCATTGCTGCCCCGGATCTCATCCAGTTCGCCCCGGGTCTGCCGAAGACGCGCTCGGGCAAGATCATGCGGCGTATTCTGCGGAAGATCGCAGAGGACGACTTCTCCAATCTGGGCGATACCTCGACGCTCGCCGACCCGAGCGTCGTGGACGATCTGATCAACAACCGCCAGAACCGCCGGGCTGGCTGATCGCCCCAAGGGCAGAATGAGCTGAAGGCCCGCCCTGCAGGGCGGGCCTTCATTTCTTTCGTGGAGACTTGTGCCCTCACTTGCACGTCGAAAGAATGCCGCGGTCGAGGTGAAAATGATCTCGATGTGCGCGATTGAACTCGGGGCTCAGCGCCACGCGGAAGTAGTTGCAGGCTCCGGCGTGGACGAGCCTTAGGAACTCCGCTTCCGGTGTCTGGCCGCGCCAGTCCTTCAGCACGGAAATGCGCTTTCCGTCCTCCAGCGTGAATGCGGAGATGTCGATGGCATTCGCGGTTGCGTGCTCGCTGCGCTTGTTCTTCCAGAACGCGTTGCCGACGATGTTGCGGCACGAATAGGTGCCCATGTGCTCGAGCGACTTCACCCGCTGGCCGAACATGGACTGGGCAAGCGGCTGCACCTGATGAACCATCCACAAGCTGAGTGCGGCCGCAGCCGGGCAGGAGAGCTTGTCGACGGGCAGCCTGGCGCCGCCGACCGACGAAACACGCACGCTGTTGATCCAGCCACAGCCCTTGTTCAATGGGTTATCGCGAATGGGCACCGATTCGATATGCGGCGGAACGAGCACGCGGGAGCAGAGCTTTGCATCGAATCTCAGCTCGGCCAGCTGCCAGTCGACGATCAGCGGCAGAGGACGTTCGAGATCAAGGGCGGGCAACGGACTATATCTTGCCGGCACCAGCCCCTGCCGGAAAGCCAGCCCGATTCCTGCAAGCAGCATCAGCAGCAGGAGATACCGTCCAATTTTCAATCGGCGTTTGCGCATGAGGATCGCTCGGCGGCGGGGTATCCCCTCTATAGGGGCTTTCGTGCGGCATGTAAGCAGGGGTGATGCACCAGCAGCGTGGCAGTTGCACCGATGCCATTCATGTTACGCAGCACGGAACGAGCACCGGGCATGTCTCGCAAGCGATGGCATTTTCCGGCCAAGCCCGATCCGATCACGGCCGATCCATGCAAGCGGGGCGGCCGTTTAGGTGTGCGTCACCAAATCGGTTTCGGCTGCTGGTCAAACCGGCGGCGCAATGGCATTGAGACCGCCCATAATGAACCGGATACAACCGGGGCCCATGCTGTTCGTCATCAGTGTCGAGAAATACCGCTCCGAGGCGGAGGACTGGCTCAGTCGCGCTGCACGCTCTCCTGAGGGTTGCTGGGAGCGCGAGCGCCTGATCGTGGCCGCGCGACTCAATCGCGCGCTCGCTGATAGGATCGAGCGCAGTTGCAGACCGACAGGCGAGCGGCAGCTCAGTTGCTCGTTTGACCGTCCTGCTCGGTTGCGGGAGGCACTCCAGCCAACTTCTGTGGAGAAAGCCGGGCTTCCCGCAGTGACCAGACGTGGTCGGCCCCGCAATGCGGGCAACGCGTCTTCATCTTGATGTCGGGCAGGCGGCTGAAACTGGCTTCATCGATTTCGATGTTGCTCGCGTACTCCTGACCCGTGACCGGACAGCGGAAGAAGATTGTGCCCATGGCGTCTGTCCTCTGGGCAGCCACTTGCTCATCAAACCGTAGTGACAATCTGTCTCAGTCGCAAATCCGGAACAATGAGCAGCGATCACTTTGTCGTGTCTTCCCCGTAACAAGGCTAAAGGCGGTCTTGGATCGATCGCATCCGGGGCGCAGTGTCTCGATTTTTCCACGTTCCCTCCGGAACAGCGGGATTTCGAGGCTTCGGGCACGATCAGGCTATCCGATCGATGGAGATAGCCATGACCATGATGTCCCGCACCTCCGCTGGCCGACTCGCAACCGTAAGCACCATCGCTCTCGTCAATATCGTCGGCATTGCCGCCATTTCGAGTTCTGCCAAGGCCGTCAGCCTTCGCGTGCAGATGGCCTGCGCGAGCGACTACTTCTCCTACTGCAGCAAGTATCCGACCGAAGGCCCCCAGGTCCGCCGGTGCATGCGCGCCAACGGCCACAAACTGTCGCCCGCTTGCGTCAACGCCCTCGTTGCCGCCGGCGAAGTCTCCAAGGCTGAAGTCGCGCGTCGCTCCGCAGGGGCGAACTGAATACATCTCTGGGGCGGGTTGCCGAAGCGTAGCTCGTCCTTTTCTAGAGGGCGCCAGCAATCATAGCCATCGATTCGCCGCGTACGGGCAATTGAAAGGGTCGATCCTCCTCACGATATGCCCCCGGGGGAGATTGGTCCTTGTTTCAGCGAGCGGATTGAGGACAGCCATGACTGACGCCACCGCGACGACCCCCATGCAATATCTCGATCGCGCGACCCGCCATTTGCGCGACATCGGCTTGATGCCGGCGAAGGTCGAGCCGGCACCGATAAACGCGCTTCTGGAGAAGATTTCCGATCTCGACGAGGAGCGGATTACGCTGATTGCGCGCACGCTGGGTCAGGCGGAGGTGTTCAACGAGGTGGTGCGCCAGGAAACGGCTGGGATGGCGATCGGGCAGCGCTATCAGGAAATCACGGATGGCTTCAACTCGATCCGCGACGATGCAAGGCGGCTGGTCGATCAGGTGAGTGACGGCAAGCTCAACATCTTCGAGCGCGGCAGCAATGTCTGGATGAAGATCGTGCGCGGGGATATCGCCGACCGGTTCGAAAAAATCCGGCAGGTCTATCTAGCGGTCACCGCGGAGACGAAGAACCAGATCGAGCGGGAAGCGAAGATTCTGGACGCCTACAGTGATTTTCGCGGCGCACTCAAGCACGCCGAGGTGATGGCCCTCGAGGTTCTCAAGAAAGCGGAAGACAAGCTCGAGGCCGCACGCAAACGCCTGGACGAGGCCTCCGCCAAGGTGGCCGGTTTCACCGGCACGGAGCCGGCCGAGCGGGCCAAGCTGGAGCTTGCCCGCGACGAGCAGCTTCGGGCGCTTCAGGAAGAGGAGAAGCGCTATCAGATCGCAAAGGACCTCTCGGACAACCTGACGATCGCCTACAATACGTCCGAGGTAATCATGGGACGCCTGATGCAGACCACCTCCGCCAAGGAGCGGGTCTATGCGCAGGCGGTTTCGTTCTTCTCGACGAACGACAGCGTGCTGACGGCGCTGAAGGCGTCGTTCACCGGCGTTTTCGGGCTGCACGAGTCGACCAAGACGCTCGAAGCCATGAAGGAGGGGATGTCGAAGAGTCTCGAGGACCTCGCCAAGCTCGGAGACAAGGTCCAAGAAGAGGCGCTGCGGGCCGGCTACGGCCCCACGATCCGTGCAGATGCCGTCAAGCAGCTCATCGACAGCGTCATCAATTTCCAGGAGCGCTCGCGCGAGATCATCAACGAGATGCGCAAGCTCGCCACGCAGAACTCGGCCGAGATCCGCGAAGCCGTCGAGGATGGCAAGCGGCGCATCGCCCGTCTGGCTGCCGAGGCACAGCTTCTGCCGGCCCGGCATTGAGTTCTGAGGACCATAGGGGCGAATGGTGAGCGACACTGCGGTCGAGCCGAAGCCGCATACGCTGGACGAATTGATGATCGCGATGGACGTGGTCGACACGCTGCGCCATCGCGAGGATCTCATACGCCGCGAGCTCGACGAGGCGGGACGCGAAGCGGAGTTGATCGCGCGGCTGAAGGAAATCTATCAGCAGCAGGGGATCGATGTCCCAGACCGCGTGCTGGAGCAGGGCGTCAAGGCTCTCAAGGAAAGCCGCTTCGTCTACACTCCCCCGCCGCCCTCCTGGAAGCGCACGATTCTCGAGGCCTGGGCGCGGCGGGGCGTCATCGGCAAACGGGTCCTGGCCACACTTGCCGTCCTTCTGATTTTGGCGGGCGTTGTTTACTTCGGGCTCGTCCGTCCGGTGCAGCAGGCGCGGCAACAGGCCTTGATCGAGGCGACCGAAACACTTCCAAGAGCGATCCGGACAGCCCATTCCGACATCGCGCAGATTGCAACGGACGAGGCGGCCCGGAGCAGGGCGGATGCGCTGCTGGCTGACGGCGAGCGGGCCATTCGCGACAGGGATGTCGCGGGCATGCGCCGCGCCAACGCCGAGCTCGCACAGCTTCTGGATACGGTGAGCAGGGAATACACCCTGCGGATCGTATCGGAGCCTGGCAAGCTCACCGGACTGTGGCTGAGTCCGCCGGGCTGGTTCAAGGAACGCCGGTACTATCTGATCGTCGAGCCGGTCACGCCCGACGGGCAGAAGCTGACGCTGCCCATCCGAGACGAGGTGACCGGTGAAACGAAAAACGTCAGTCAATTCGGCGTCCGCGTTTCCCGGAAGACCTATGAAGCGGTCGCAGAGGACAAGCGGCCGGACGGAATCGTCGACAACAACCTGTTCGGCGTAAAGCTCCGCGGCAGGCTGCAGGTCGACTACCGCATGCCCTTCGAGGGCGGAACCATCAACACCTGGTAGCGGGCAGCGTCGATCGATGTGGACAGGACGTCAGGCGTTCGAGCGCATCGAGAACGCAATCGTCGGCCTCCATCGGCAGGAGACCGAGCTCGACAGCGCGCTCGCCTCAGCCGCGGCCGATGCCGAGCGCCTGCGCCGCGAGCGGAGCGACGCCTTCCGCGAGCTCGCGCGCATCAAGCTCGACGAGATAACGGCTCAGCGGCTGGTTGATGATCTCGACGCGGCGGAAACGCGCGCTGTTCAGTTGCTCGAGGGTCGCCGGCGACAGCTCGAATCGATCACCGCCCAGCGCGAACAGGCCATCATCGCCCTGGAGCGGGCCGAGGCGGAACGCGCTGAGGCCGCTGCCGCACTCGAGCGGGCCATAGATGCCCTCGACGAGCTACGCTCCAAGGTGGCGGACGAGATCCGCTCATCAGAAGAATGGAATCGCGCACGCGCTGCGCTCGAGAAAGCGACGAAGGTGGCCGATGCGGCCGACGCCAAGGCCGCACTGTCGGAGGCCGAGCTGAGTGAGAAGCGCAAACCCTACGACAATGATCCTCTGTTCGCCTACTTGTGGCACATCGGCTATGGGACCCCGCGCTATCGGGCCGGCAGCTTTGCGCGCTTCATGGACCGCATGACTGCGCGCTTCATCGGTTTCCCGGACGCTCGCCTCAACTACGCGATGCTGACTGAAATTCCAGCGCGGCTGAGGGAGCACGCACGCCTGCAGCGCGAGATTGCGGACGAACGGCGGGCTGAGCTGCTGGCCATCGAGCAGAAGGCGATCGCCGCAGCCGGCGAGGGGACCTTGTCACGCGAGGTCGAGGAGGCGCGCCGCAAATTGGCAGCGGCCGACGAGGCGATCGAGAGCCGGCAATCGGAGCTCCGCAACCTCGACCAGAAGCGCGATGCACTCGTCGCCGGGGTCGATGATCCCGCCTATCGCGAAGCCTTGCAGACGATCGCCAGCGCCGATGCGCAGGATCAGTTCGAAAACCTGGTGGCGGAGGCGAAGCGCACGGCCACGGAGGCCGATGACGCGATCGTGCGCCGGATCGGTGATCTGAACGAGCGGATCGACAGGATCGAAGCAGAGATCGCCGAGCTGCGCAAATCCGCACGCGCGATTGCGGAACGGCGGGTCGAGGTGGAGCGCGCACGCGACCGCTTTCGCGAGTCCGGCTACGATCATCCGGACGCCACCTTCGACAACGACGTCGATCTCGACCGAATTCTTCGGCAGGTTCTCGGAGGGGTCGTTACGGGTGGCGTACTCTGGGATCTGCTCCGGTCCGGCTTCGGCCTGCGCTATCCGGGTGGCCGGCGGTCCGGCGGCCTTTCGTTCCCGTTCCCGTTTCCCATTCCGATGCCGGACCGCCGGGAGGATACCCGCGGCGGGGATTGGCGGCGGGCGGACTCACGGGGCGGCTGGTCTCCGACTCACGAGTCTTGGAAAAGGAGCCGTTGGGACCGCGACGACGATGATGACGATGACGATCACGATCACGGGCATCGCGGCGGCTGGAGGACGGGCGGCCGATTCTGACCTGCAACTTCCATGGGCGATATTCGACCATTCGGCAGGCCCTGTAAGCGGTCCACTGAATTGAGCTCGTGAGGGGCGCGGGGCCTCCCAACTGTTCCAGCCAGGTCTATGGCGAAAAAGTCTCTTTCCGGAGCTCACTGCGCCAGGCCGTCTTTCTCCACCATCTCGGCCGTTGACGAACACTGCCAGTTGTGTGATCAGTGTAGAGATTGCATGACCGGCTACTAAAGGCCGGAATTGCCTTGTTGCAGACCGATTGATTTTCGAGTCGATTTGAATTGGAGGGCCAAATGGAGGCCACTCGGCGGAGTGCGCTTCAGCTCATTCTCGCGAGCGGATTACTTTCTTGTTTTCCCAGAATTGCCGTTGCAGGTCCCGCCGTTTGCCGGACTGGGATTCTGACGAGCCATCGCCTCGGTAACGGCTTGCGGGTGCATTGCTATAGAAACGGCTCGAAGTATGTCAGCGCCGCGCTGGTGCTGCGGAGCTGCGAGATTTTGAACCACAGCGGCCTCGCGCACATCCTGGAGCACACGTCGTTCACCGGCGCGGCGGGAAACTACTCGGCCAAGGAGCTCAAGCGACGGCACAGGACCTTCATTCAGGACAGCAACGCAAGCACCAGTCCCGGCAGGCTGGAATGGTATGCGTCGTTTCTGCCCAAATACGCTCCAGAGGCCATCGAGCTCCTCGCGATCACAAGCCTGGATCAGAAATGTGACCTGAGAACGGTTGAGAGTGAAGCCAAAATTGTTCTTCAAGAGCTTCTACTGGATAAGCATAGCGGCGATGCTGCGATCCGAAGGCAGTTCAATGCTGCCCTCTATGGCGAAAATCATCCCTACGCGGTCGATAACTGCGACGCGGAAATCGCCAAGGTCAAACTTCCAGCCAGAGAGTTGGCGAGAGAGCTGACCGAATATGCGAGCCTCATCCGACAGCCGGCCAATATGGATCTCGTCTTGGTCGGTGACGTCGAGACGGGCGACATTTCCCAACTCGTTGAGAAGTGCTTCGGCTGCTACCCCCATGCGCAAGGACCGGTATTGGAGATACCCAAAGCGCAACCGACTCGCGAATATCGGAGTATCGAGGGCGTGTCCGGAGATCTCGAGCGTCCTCTGAGCGAAATCCGTATCGGATGGAATACAGGAGTGACCATAAATGATCCGGACGCTCGCGTGCTCCTGACACTTGGTGCATATCTGAACGACGTGATCTTTTCAGAGGTGAGGGAGAGGCACGGCGACTCCTATTCTCCCGAAGCCTATTTTGAACCGGATGGTTGCAGCGGAATTTTCACGATCAGCGCCATAACGAGCAAGCATCCGGAGTTGGTTGAAGAGCGAATCTTCTCGGCCATCGAGCGCGTGAAGGAGGAGATCGATCCGCTCGAGCTCAGATTGCACAAAGAGCGTTGGGAGCTCAAGCGCCTCAGAACCGCGGAAAGTGGCAGCTCGATGCTCGAATGTCTGGTTGCCCGCATTGTCGAGGGCTGTGCGGTCGAGGATCTCGACATCGAGAGCGTGTCGCCAGCGGAGATGGTGGAGGCAGCCCGCAAATATCTGCCCGACTACAAAGGCGCGTATACGCGAGTGACGCTGAATGGCGCCTGATTTCGCTTACGTCTTCATCTCGCCAAGGATCTTGTACAGGTAGGAGCGCGAAATCCCGAGCTCCTGGGCGACGCGCTTCTTGTTTCCATTATGGCGACGCAGCGCTTTCAGAACGAGATCGGTCTCGATCCGACTCAAGCGCTCGCGAAGCGTCGTAGCGGCGCTTGCTTCGGGCATCGGTCGGGAAAAGCCGTTCGACTGCGGAGCAAACGACTCCGCGGTGATTATATTATCATCGGCGAAGATGAGGGCCCGTTCTACCGCATGCCGGAGCTGGCGTACATTCCCCGGCCAGCTCTGTTCCATGAGCCACGACAGAGCGGACTCGGTGATCTCGGGTGCCGGCCGGCGATGGCGTACCGAAAAGTCGGCGACGAAATGCGCGACAAGTGCCGGGATGTCGTCGAGGCGCCGTTTCAGCGGAGGGACCTCGATCGTGATCGGGGAAATCCGGTAATAGAGATCAAGCCGGAATTTGCCTTCGGAGACGAACTGCTGCAGGTCACGGTTCGTGGCAGTTACCAAGCGGAAATCAACCTGCTGCGGCCGGTCGCTGCCGATCCGCTCGATCATGCGGTCCTGCAGGACCCTGAGCAGCTTTGATTGGACCTCGATCGGCATGTCGCCGATCTCGTCGAGAAATATCGTTCCGCCTGCCGCCTGCTCGAACTTGCCCTTCCGGCCCTTGCGCGCGGCTCCCGTAAACGCGCCCGGCTCGTATCCGAAAAGCTCCGACTCCACGAGAGTTGCGGGGAGGGCGGCGGCGTTCACCATGACGATTGCCGCGTCGCGACGCGGGCTCAGCCTGTGGAGCGCTTGCGCCACCAGTTCCTTGCCCGTGCCGCTCTCTCCGCGGATCAGCACGGGAATTTCCAATGGGGCAACCTTGACGATCTCATCGCGCAGCCGGCGCATGGCAGGGCTATCGCCGATCAGCTGATCCAGGCCGTAGCTCTTGCTGCGCAGCGCTGCGGTCTCCCGCTTGTAGAACTCGACCTCGCTCTCGAGAGCATGGATTCGGCGTCCCAGCTCCTCCACCTGCTGGGGCCCTTTGAACATCACACGGCCAACGGCACCTAAAATCCTGCCATCCCTCCGGATCGGGATCCGGCTCACGACCCGGTCCAGCCCGCGCATTCTCTGGATCTCTCCGACCTCGGCCTTGCCGGTGGCGACCACCTGGTCGAGGCGCGTGTTCTCGATCACCTCCTTGACCGGCTTGCCATTGGCCTCGCCGCGCTGCAGACCGAAAAAGCTCTCGTGAACCGGCGAGATGTAAACGAGCCGCGCATCGGCATCGACGATGGTCATCGCTTCGAACGGGTCGGTGAGCATGTGCTCGAGGATGTCGTAGGCGAATTCCACGGAGCCGATGAATTCCAGGAGTGCATTGCTTTTCGGACGGCTGATGACGAGAAGATCGCCCCCGCTCATCGGCACGTCGAGAACGGCGTACGAGTTGCGGTCCAGGATCAGAGGTTGGAGCCTGCGCTCGCGGATTTCGGCTCTCCAAGCCTGATCGGAAACCAAAGCCTTGACCCGGGAATCGTTGCCGATCCCGGACGCGAACAGCACGTTTCCAGCTTCATCCGCAGCAACGACGCCCTCGATAGGGGTGCCGGATGCCCCCATCCCTTCCTCCCTGCACGCGATAGCGACAATGTTGACGCGAGCTAGAAAGGTATGCAACCTGAATCTGTCCTCGACAAAAACACTCCGTCCTGAACCGCTGCTTGAGTTTGCCAGGGTCGATGTGTACGCGAAGAGGACACGTTTGCCAGGGCGACCGTCCACGGTCTGGACATCCGGAGGGCCGCTTCGACCATCATCGGCAGCAAAAGGCTTACGGATTGAGGGTTTGTTTTGATATAGGTTGCAGTGGCACGACTGTTGCTTGCCTAATGTCAGCGAGTGCCCTCGCATTTCACAAAGGGAGACACGCCATGGGGCTTAGATTTGGGATCGGCAGACTGTCAGCGATAGGCGCCGGGGCGGCGCTGTCGGTTGCGCTAACAGCTTCTGCCTATGCACAAGAGCCGGTGAAGCTCGGAATCGTTTCGTTCCTCACCGGCCCGGCGGCGGTGCCGTTCGGTGTTCCCGGCCGCAACGCGGCCGAGCTGATCATCGACGCGATCAACAAGGGCTCCCTGCCTGCCCCCTACAACAGCAAGGGGCTCGGAGGCGCCAGCATCGAGGCCCGCTATGTCGACGAGGCCGGTTCGACCGCCAACCAGGTGACCGAGTACCGCAACCTCGTGCAGCGTGACGGTGTCGATGCGGTGGTGGGCTACGTATCCTCCGGCAACTGTCTGGCCGTTGCACCTGTTGCCGAGGAAATGAAAACGATCACGGTTCTCTACGATTGCGGCACCCCCCGCATTTTCGAGGAAGACCCAAACCACAAATATGTGTTCCGCGTGACGCCGACGGCGACGATGGATAGCGTCGGCGCAGCACGCTACGTCGTCGACAAGAAGGGCGATATCAAGAGCTTTTCCGGCCTCAACCAGAACTACGCCTGGGGCCAGGATTCCTGGCGCGATTTCGTGCTGGCGATGAAGGCTTTGGCCCCGAATGCGACTGTCGACCGCGAGTTGTTCCCCAAGTTCCTGGCGGGCGAGTACGGTGCTGAGATCACATCCTTGCTGACCTCCGAGGCCGAGCTGGTGCACAGCAGCTTCTACGGCGGCGACCTCGAGAGCTTTGTCGCCCAGGCGACCGGGCGCGGTCTCTCACAACGTAAGACGATGATCTTCTCGTGCGGTGAGTCGGCGATGTTCCGCCTCGGCAACAGGATGCCTGACGGAACCATCATCGGTGGACGCGGTCCGCACGGCGTGCTGGCCCGCGAATCGGAGCTGAATACCTGGTTCCAAAAGGAATATGCCGCGCGCTTCGGCACGCCGCCGACCTACCCGTCGTACCATATGGCCCAGTCGATTCTCGGCTTGAAAGCTGCTTGGGACAAGGCTGCTGCTGCGAAGAATGGAGCACGCCCCAGCACCGACGAAATCATCGCGGCGTTCGAGGGCCTGGAGTTCGACGGTCCGAGCACGCGGATCTCGATGGCGCGTGCCAATGGCCACCAGGGCATCTCCGAAACGGCTTATGGCGTCTTCAAGTTCAACAAGGAAGCCAATCGTCCCGAGGTCGTGGACATCGTGCGCTACCCCGCCGAGTGCGTGAATCCGCCGGACGGCGTCACCTCCCAGGAGTGGCTCGAGGGCGGCATGAAGGGCGCCAAGTGCGACTGAGTGGATCGCTTCCTTCGGAAGTGACGCGATAGCACTTGTCCGATCTGGACTGAGTTCCGCGCCTCGCCCCAAGTGACCAGCGAGGCGCGGAATTGCTTCATCTGGTCGACCCGGAGAACTCATTCGTGCTGTTAGCTCTCGCCATCCTGACGGACGGCCTCGTTTACGCCGCGTATCTTTTCATCGTCGCAATCGGGCTCAGCCTGATTTTCGGCGTGATGAAAATTCTCAATGTCGCCCATGGTGCGTTCTACGCATTCGGTGCCTACTGCGCTGCGACTGCCGCAGGCATGTACTTCGACAAAGGTCTGCCTGAAGCGGGCGGCTTCCTTGCCATGGCGCTGGCGGCGCTGGCTGTCGGCCTCGTGCTGGGGCTTCTGCTCGAGCGGACGATCCTCCGGTTCGTCTACGGGAAGGACGAGGTCATCATCGTCCTCGTCACCTATGCTGCCTTCCTCATTCTCGAGGATGTCATCATCATCATCTGGGGGCCGTCCTCGCTTTCGGCTTATCAGCCCTTGATTGCCGCCGGAAATTTCATGCTGGGGCCGTTGATCCTTTCAGGTTACGACCTCGGCCTCGTGCTGCTCGCCATTTTCCTGGCCATCGGCAGCTTCCTGGGGCTCCGCCACACCCGCTATGGGCGCCTGCTGACCGCGGTGATTTTCGATCGCGAGACCGCTGCCGCATTCGGGGTGAACGTGACCCTGTTCTTCACGATCACGTTCATCATCGGTGCGATGCTCGGCGCCTTGGGTGGCGCGGTCATGGCGCCGAAGATCTCGGTGACGCTCGGGATAGGCGTCGAGGTCATTGTGCTCGCCTTCGCCGTCGTCGCGGTCGGTGGAATGGGGTCGATCGAGGGCGCCCTCGTCGGCGCGCTCATCGTCGGGCTCTGCCGCGCAGCCGCAGTTCACATGCTCCCGCAGGTCGAGTTGTTCGTCATTTATGCCGTGATGGCGTTCGTCCTCGTTTTCCGGCCCCACGGTCTGTTCACGCGCGCACAACCGAGGAAGATCTGAGATGATCGAACGTCGACATATCCTCGGCGGATCGCTGTTTGCCGCGTCGGCGGTGGTCGGGCCGTTTCTGCCGCCGTGGCTCATTTCGCTGCTGACGATCGCATTCGCCAGCGCGTTGGTGGTTCTGGGGCTCATCGTGCTCTGGCGGGCCGGGCTCGTGTCGTTCGGGCAGGCCCTCTATTACGCGATCGGCGCCTATACCGTCGCCCTCTTCATGCGCTGGACCGGCATCCATGATGCTTTCCTCGCGGTGATCCTCGCGGCATTGGCGGCGGCGTTGACGGCGTTTCTCGTCGGCTTCCTGCTGGCACGCTATCGCGAAATCTTCTTTGCGATGCTGAGCCTCGCCCTGTCGATGATCCTCTATGGCGTTCTCGTGAAGACGGAAGCGCTCGGCTCGACGGACGGGTTCAATGTCTCGCAACCGACCTTCCTCGGCTATGCCCCGCACGGGATGGAGCTCTCGATCGCGCTTTACTGGTACGCCCTCGGGCTCGGCGCCATCGCCGCGGTGCTGGTCGGGGCCTACCTGCGCTCCGTAGCAGGCTCGCTCGCCATACCCGTGCGCGACAATGAGATCCGCGTTGAATATCTCGGAGTCTCGGCGACCAAGCTCATCCACCTGAAGCTCGTGATCGCCGGGACACTTGGCGGCGTCGGCGGTGCGATCGGCGCCATGGCGATTTCGCATGTCGATCCGAACATGTCCTACTGGACGACATCGGGTGGCTTCGTCTTCATCACCATTCTGGCCGGGGCCGGATCGGTCGCCGCCGCATTCGTCGGCGCTGTCGTTTTCGAAATCGTCCGGACCATGTCGGTGGCACTCCTGCCGGGAGCCTGGCAGCTGATACTCGGGACCGTTCTCCTACTCACCATTCTTTTTCTGCCCGACGGCATTGGCTCGCTCTTCATGCGCCGGCGTCGGAAAGCGCAGGAGGCTGCACAATGACACCGGTCATCTCGGTCCGGAACCTGGAGAAGTCATTCGGCTCCGTCGTCGCAGCCCGCGATATCAATGTTGAGATTCCGGCACTCCAGACCGTCGGCATCATCGGCGCCAACGGGGCCGGCAAGACGACGTTCGTCAACATGATCACGGGGCACATTACGCCGAGCAGCGGGAGCATCTGGTTTTCTGGAAAGGACGTGACCGGCCTGCCCTCGCGCACGATCTGCCGTATGGGCATTTCCCGATCATTCCAGGTGGCACAGATTTTCCCGTCGCTGACCGTGTACGAGAACATGTGCGCGGCTGCTGCCATCGCCCGGAACAATGTCAGCGTTCTGCGCTTTGCGGTCATGCCTCTGCTTAATCCGGAAGCCGAGGCGGAGACGGAGGAGGCGATCGATCTTTTCCAGCTGAAGAAATATCGCGACGCGCCGGCAGCGACCCTTCCGCAGGGTGTCCGTAAGCTTTTGGACATCGCCATGGCCGTAGCCGGACGGCCGCAGGTGCTGCTGCTCGACGAGCCAACCAGCGGCATTTCGGTCGAGGAGAAATACGATCTGATGGAGATCGTCATGGCCGCCCTCAAGAGCCGGAAGGTGACGGTTTTGTTCGTCGAGCACGACATGGAGCTGGTGGATCGCTTCGCCGAGCGTGTGCTGGCGTTCTATGACGGCACCGTCATTTCCGACGGGGCACCCGCCGAGGTTCTTGGTGACCCCCGCGTGCAGGAGCTGATCACCGGTCATGCTCTTTCGAAAACGGGGAGCGCGGTCCATGCTTGAGGTTTCCGGCCTGAACGTCTCCATCGGCGCCGTCCCGATCGTTCACGACGCATCGTTCTTCGTCGGCGAGGGCGAATTCTGCGGGCTCATCGGCCGCAATGGCGCAGGCAAGACCACATTGCTGCGCGCCCTCATGGGGGCCCTTCCCGCCACCGGAAAGGCGGTCCTCGATGGAACGGACCTGATCGCGCTGCCGAGCCATCATCGCGTCCGAAAGGGCATTGGCTACATGCCGGAAGACCGGCGGCTGGTGCCCGAGTTTACGGTCGAGGAGAACATCATGCTGCCGGCCTGGGCCGCGCAGATGAGTGATGCGCCGAAGCAGCTCGATTGGATATTCGGCATCATGCCGGAGGTCGCCCGGTTCCGTTCGCGCCGCGCGCTCGAGCTTTCCGGTGGACAGCAGAAAATGGTTGCGCTCGCCCGCGCGCTGATGGCTGGGCGGCGTCTTTTGCTGCTCGACGAGCCGTTCGAAGGGCTCGCGCCGGCACTTGCCCGCCGCCTTGGTGAAGTCATGGCTGATCTCAAGGCCGAGAGGGTTTCCGTCCTGATCGCGGAGTCGAACGAAGGGCACGTCACCGATCTCCTGGTTCGCACATTCCGGATCGAGCGCGGACGTGTTTCTGCCCAATCGCACCAGCCCGCCTCGGAGGCGGCAGCTCAGTCGGCGTAGGCAATTTTCGGCTGGAGCCACTTTTTGTTTGATGAGAGCAACCAGAGCGTGTCGCCGACGCGGACACGTGAGGCTCCTGACCTGATCGAGGCGGCGACAGTTGCCGAGGCGAGCCTGTCCGTTCTCGGCCTGGATTCGCCAATTTGAGGGGGAATCGCTGACTGGCACGCCGGTTGCTCAGAAGAACGTAAACCATTTCGAGAGGGTCGATGGTTCTCAGCAGCCAGCAATCGGGAAAGGTTCTGCCCATAGCACGACTTCCCGTCGTGACTCCCGGGGCAGGGTTCGATTTGCTCGACGGTGTTCGCGTTCTCGACCTGACGACCTCGGTCGCTGGCCCGTTTGCCACGATGCTGCTCGCCGATCTCGGCGCCGAGGTCGTCAAGATCGAGCGTCCCGGCGTTGGCGATGATGCACGGGCGTGGGGTCCACCGTTTTTGGACGGCCAATCGCTGTGGTTCATGAGCGTGAACCGCAACAAGCGGAGCGTGGCGCTCGATTATTCACAGCCTGAAGGTCTTGCAATTCTCAGGGATCTTGCCGCGCGGTGCGATGTGGTCGTCATAAATCAGCCGGCGAGGGTGGCACGAAAGCTGGGCGTCGATGCCGCCGCAATGCGCGCTGTCCGCGAGGACCTGATCCACGTTTCCATAACGGGCTTTGGCCTTGACGGGGAGCGTGCCGACTGGACCTGCTACGATCTCATCGCCGAGGGCTATTCCGGGATCATGGATCTGACCGGCGAGATGGACGGCGAGCCTCAGAAAATCGGTACGCCTGCTGCGGACATGCTTGCAGGCCAGGATGCGGCACTGGCCACGGTCTCGGCTCTGTTCGCCCGCATGAAGACCGGGAAAGGCCGCACGATCGACATCTCGCTGGTCGACTCGATGACGCGATTTCTGAATTGCCGGATCGTCCCTTATTTGGGCTCCGGTGAGCTGCCCCGGCGATCGGGTGGCCGCGACAGCGTCATCGCCATCTATCAGGCATTTCACACGGCGGACGAGCCGATCACGCTCGGTCTCGGCAATGACAATATCTGGCGGCGATTCTGGGAGGCCGTGGGCGAGCCCGCGTACGGCGCTGACCCGGGTTTCGCAACCAATGCCGATCGCCGCGCGAAGCGCGCCGAAATCGTGGCGCACATCCAAGAGCTGCTGCTAGCCAAGTCGCGTGCGCATTGGCTGGCGGTATTCAGGCAGGCACGCGTGCCCGCGGGGCCCATCAACCGCATTGACGAAGTCGCCGATGATCCGGAGCTGCAGCGTAGGGGGCTGCTTTACTGTCTGGCGGCGGACGGCCGGCATTTCCCTCAGGTCGGGACAGGATTTTGCCTCGACGGGAGTTCGAATGTCCCCCGCTTGCCGCCGCCGAGGCTCGGGGAGCATACGGCTGCAGTGCTCAGCACTCTGTTGGGCTTAAGTGAGAGCAGGCTGGCTGCGCTTCGCGCTGCTGGCACCATTGCCGGAGGCACGGAATGAGCTACGAAACGATCCTGTACGAAGAGGATGGGCCGATCGGCACCATTACGCTGAACCGGCCGCACGACGGCAACATGTTCACTGAAACCATGTGCCATGAAGTGCGCGATTGCATAAATGCCATCCGCCGCGAAACGCGCACACGGGTCGTGGTGATCACCGGGGCGGGGGACAAGTTCTTCTGCATCGGTGGCCGTAAGGAGGGTATGCCGAAAACGACCCTTTATGCCGGAACCCTCCCGACATTGGAAATGTACGAATCGATCGATCGGTTGCAGAAACCGGTTATTGCCAGCGTCAACGGTTATGCCGTTGGCGGAGGTAATGTCCTGCAGGTCGTGTGTGACCTCACCATTGCCAAGGAGAGCGCCATCTTTCGGCAGGTAGGGCCGATGATGGGCTCGTTCGATGCCGGCTACGGGACGTGGTATCTGGAAGACCTCCTCGGAAAGAAAAAAGCGAAAGAAATCTGGTTTCGCAATCCGAAGATCACGGCGCGCGAGGCTTTGGAGCTCGGCCTGATCAACAAGGTGGTGCCGGACGACAAGCTCAAGGAGGAAACCCGCGCGTTTGCCCTCGAAATCGCCGAGCGCGGCTCATTCGCCCTCGCATCGGTGAAAGCCGCATTCAACGCACGGCACGGCGGCGTTGCCGGATTGGCGCGCATGGCGCATGATCTTCTGCTGCGCTCCTATCTCGAGAGCGAGGAAAGCCACGAGCTTTCCGCTGCGTTCAGTGAGCGTCGCAAGCCCGATCCAAGCAAGTTCGGCAGGTGAGCTGTGCGCCCGTTTCTGACACTCCACCACCCGGCTGCGGCGGCCCGCTATTACGAGCAGGGACTATGGTGCTCGGAAACATTCTACACCCTCGCCGCCCGTCACGCGCAGGGCCGCCCTGATGCCATCGCCGTGCAGGATGGCCGCCGGGCGCTGTCTTGGCGAGAACTGGTCCACTGGGTCGACGGCGTCGCGGCCGATCTGCGGACCTATGGGCTTGTGGGCGGTGATCGCGTATCGATCTGGATGTCGAACCGTATCGAGGCGATCGTCACCTTTCTCGCCTGCTCACGAGAGGGCTTTGCCTGCAATCCATCGCTCCATCGCACATACACTTGCGCCGAAATCGGCCGCCTTCTCACCCGCCTTTCCGCGCGCGCATTGGTGACCGAGCCGGGCTGGGGCGCAGACCGGGCCGGAACGGATCTCAATGCTGTTTTGGCCGGAGTGCCCTCGATCAAGGTCGTCTACACACCCGATAGCTTTCCCGTCGGAGCGCCAAACAAGACGCCTCCGGTCGAAGATCCCGACAAGGTGACATATCTCGCCTTCACCTCGGGGACGACCGGCGATCCGAAATGCGTCATGCATTCGGATAATACGCTTCTGGCAAACGCGCGGGATCTCGTGCGCGATTGGGGGCACGGTCCGGACACCGTCATTCTCTCGCTGTCGCCGCTGTCACATCACATCGCCTGGGTGGCGGTCGCGCAGTGGGTCCTCTCTGGAGGCCGATTGGTGACCGATGATCCGCCAGCCGGGATGAGCCGGCTCGACTGGATCGTATCCACGCGCGCGACCTACGTCATGGGCGTGCCGACGCACGCCATGGATATACTCGCCGAGCAGCGTGCCCGTGGCATGGAGCGGCTGGGGGACGTGCGGGTGTTCTACATGGCGGGCGCGCCGATCCCGCCTTCCGTCGCGCAGGCCTTCGTTGCCCAGTCGATCAAGCCGCAGAACGTCTACGGCATGACGGAAAACTCCTCGCACCAGTACACCCATCCCGCCGACGAGACGCAAGTGATCGTCGAGACGTGCGGCCGGGGAGGACGCGCCTACGAAATTCGGCTCTTCGATCCGGGCGATCCCGACCGTCCGGTTCCCCCGGGCGAGGTTGGGCAGATCGGCGGGCGCGGTGCGGCCTTGATGCTCGGCTATTTCGATAATCAGACGGCCACGGAATCGAGCTTCAATCGCGACGGCTGGTTCATGTCCGGCGATCTCGGTGTGCTCGATGCGCAGGGTAATCTCAGAATAGAGGGCCGCCTCAAGGATCTGATCATTCGCGGCGGCCACAACATCTATCCGGCGCAGATCGAAGCGCTGGCGCTTCGACACCATCTGGTGATGAAGGCGGCCTGCTTCCCCGTAGCCGACGAGCGCCTGGGCGAACGGGTGTGCATCGCCGTCATCGGCGAGATCGAGCCGGACATGCTGCTCGAGCACCTCGCACAGGAAGGTCTGTCTAAATACTACATGCCCGAATATTTCCTTTGCATGGAATCGTTTCCGCTGACGGCGAGCGGCAAAATCCTGAAGCGAAGGCTTGTCGAGATGGTCCGTAAAGGCGAGCTGTCGCCCATTCCGATCCGTTACCGCTCACGCGAGGAGAGCCGCGTATGAGTGTCAAGCTGTCGAAACGCGATGAATTCGCCATTTTGACACTGGACCGGCCCGAGGCGCTCAATGCGCTTTCGTTTGCGATCATCGACGAGATCGCGAACGCAATCGACGAGGCTGCGCAGTTGCCGGTTCGGGCCCTTATCATTACCGGGGCAGGCGAAAAAGCGTTCTGCGCCGGTGCCGACATCAAGGAGCTGCGGGGAAGGGATCTCGTGGCCCAGAGACGCGGCGCCGAGAAGGGGCAGGCTGTCTTCGCGAAGCTTGACCGGCATCCCGTTCCGTCCGTGGCCGCCATCAACGGATATGCCTTCGGAGGCGGTCTGGAGCTGGCGATGGCCTGCACATTCCGTGTCGCAAGTCCGACCGCCAAAATGGGCTTGCCTGAAATCAAGCTCGGCTTGATCCCAGGGTATGGCGGGACGCAACGCCTTCCACGCCTCATCGGCGAGGCGCGCGCGCTGGAGATGATCATGACGGGCAGGACCGTCGGGGCCGAGGAGGCGGAACGCATCGGCCTCGTCAATCGCATCGTCGAGGGCGACATACTTGAGGGCGCGATCGCGTTTGCGCGGAGCTTCACCTGCTTCAGTCTTCCGGTGCTCGGCCTCGCGCGCGATGCCGTGCGTCGCGCTCTCGACCTGCCCATTCACGAAGGCCTGCGAATCGAGGCCGACCTTTCGACGCTTGCCTTTCGAACCGCCGACGCCGAGGAGGGCATGGCGGCCTTTGTCGAAAAGCGCAAGGCGGAGTTCAAGGATGCCTGAAGGACAGATCATCGTCACTGGTGCGAGCCGCGGTATCGGAGCGGCCATTGCAGCCGAATTGGCCTCGCGCGGGTTTACGGTCGCGGCGCTCTCCCGCTCCGGAGCAGCGGCCCACGGCTACGGCCTGGTCTGCGACATGACCGATGAGGCTGCCGTCGCGCGTACGATCCGGAGTATTGCGGAGCGTGGCCCGATCGTGGGACTGGTGAACAACGCCGGGGCGCAACGCGCGGAGCCGAGTGCCACGCTCTCTGCTGCCGAGTTCGAATCGACAATGCGGCTCAACGCGACATCGGTTCTGGTGGCGAGCCGGGAAGCATATCCACACCTCAAGGCGGCCGGTGGCGGTCTGATCGTGAATATGGGATCTTTCTTCGACAAATTGGGTGTCGCGCGGAATCTCGCCTATTGTGCCTCGAAGGCGGCGATCGGCGCCATCACCCGCTGCCTCGCGGTGGAATGGGCGCGCGACAACATTTCCGTCATCGACATCGCGCCGGGCTACATCGAAACGGATCTCAATCGCGATTTTCTCGCGAGCGACAAAATCAGGTCCTGGCTCGCCCGACGCATACCCGTCGGACGGCCCGGGCAGCCGAACGAGGTCGCCCGTCTCGTCGGTGTTCTGTTCGCCGAGCGGATCGACTTTTTGACCGGCGAAACGATCTATATCGACGGTGGCCACGGGATGAACCACTGATGAAAGTGTTCGAGCAGCTCGAGCGCCGTCGCCGCTGGAACGAGGAGGAGGCGCTCATTCTCGAGCAGGTCCGCCGTGTGGCAGACACGGTGATCGCGCCGAATGCGGAGCACTACGATCGCACGGGCGAGTTTCCGTGGAAGAACATCGAAGCTCTCAACGCGCTTGGATTGAATGGCCTGTTCGTGCCGGAGGCATATGGCGGCGCGCCGATGTCCTATCGGCTTTACCTTGCCGTCGTCAAAATTCTCGCCGAGGCCTGTGCGTCGACCGGCATCATCTATGCGACGAACTTCCATGGAATGAAGCCGCTGATCGATCTCGGTACGGCGGAGCAGAAGGCGCGTCTTCTCCCGCGCATTGCCTCAGGCGGGCTCGGTGCGCTCGCAATAACCGAGCCGAACGCCGGATCGGACGCCGCCGGCATGCAGACGCGCTTTACGCCGGACGGGGACGAGATCATCGTCGACGGCGGAAAAACGTTCATAACCAATGGCGACGTCGCCGATCTGATCCTGCTTTTCGGGAAATGGAGCGAAATCGAGGATCCCAGGCGCGCCATTTCCGTCCTGATCCTGGAAAAGGGTACGCCCGGCCTGGAGGTCGTCAGGCTGGAGGACAAAATGGGCCACAGGGCCTCCTCCACGGCGACACTCTCGTTCCGGGCCTGCCGTGTTCCGCGCGCGAACCTCATTGGGCAGCCCGGTGAAGGTCTGCGCATTCTGCTGTCTTCGCTCAACAAATCGCGTCCGAGCATCGCCGCACACGCGCTCGGCATTGCTCACGCCGCTTTCAAGGATATGGTGGGCTATATGAACGAGCGCCGCCAGTCCGGTCAGCGCATCATCGACTTTCAGGGCAACCAGTTTTCTCTGGCTGATATGGCGACCGACCTCGCCATGGCCGAGGTGTGGCTCGATTACGTAGCGGGGCTCCTCGAGGACGGGGAAACGGATTTCGGCCTCGAAGCGTCAATGGCGAAAATGCGCGCCTCCGACCTTGCCATGCGGATTGCGACAGAGGCGGTCCAGATGCACGGCGGGTATGGATATTGCCGTGATTATCGCGTCGAGAGGCTCATGCGCGATGCCAAGATCACCCAGATCTGGGAAGGCACGAACCAGATTCATCGCCAACTGATCGGACGGAGCTTTGCAGCCAGATGACGACGGAAATCCGGACGGTCGGCGTGTGCGGCGCCGGCGGCACGATGGGCGCAGGCATTGCCATCGTGGCGGCACGCGGCGGTTTTCGCACCATCAGCTACGATCGGGATGCGGGCGCGCTCGATCGGGCTGCGGAACAGACCGCGGCGTTCTTCGGCAAATCGGTTGAACGGGGCAAGCTGTCGGCCGAGGATCGCGATTCCATCCTGGCCCGCATGCATCGCACCACGCGCATCGAGGACCTCGCTGCCTGCGATCTCGTCATCGAAGCGGTCTTCGAGGACCTTGAAATCAAGCGCACGCTGTTCGGCAAATTGGACGGCATCTGTCCTGAGCATACGATTTTTGCCTCGAACACATCGACCCTGTCGATCACTGAGATCGCTTCGGGCTGCTCGCGGCCAGCTAAGGTCGTCGGAATGCATTTCTGCCTGCCGGCGCAGCTCATGAAGCTGATCGAAATGTCACCGGGTTTGATGACGTCGGAAGAAACTTTCAAGGCGGCCTGGGAATGGACTGAAAAATGCGGTCAGATCCCTGTGAAAACGCAGGACAAGCCTGGCTTCATTCTGAACGCGCTGCTGGTTCCGTTCAACAACGACGCAATCCGCGCGGTCGAGGCAGGCGTCGCGTCACCGGCTGACATCGACAAGGCGATCAAGTCGGCCCTTGGCTACAAGATGGGGCCGCTCGAGCTCGTTGATCTGGTCGGACTCGACACGCAGCTGCGGCTCTGCGAGGCATTTTACCCCATCACGCTCGATCCCCGGGCTGCGGCGCCGCCTTTATTGCGGCGAATGGTTGCTGCTGGCCTCCTCGGCCGCAAAACCGGTCGCGGGTTCTTCACCTACGATGGCGCAAAGATGTTCGGAGCCTGACGACATGCGCTATGCAATCATCAACGGCGGAGTAAGCCGATCATTCGCCGAAAACGATTTGCTTTTCTCATCGGCCGCCGCAGCGGAAGATGCTGACGTTCTGATTTATGCAGACGGCACCAAATTGGCTCCCGATCCGGCCAAAGTGGCAGTCCTTGTCGAGCTCGGAACCGAAAGCCTGGCCATTTACGCCGGGGAGGAGCCAAATACGTCGTTTGCCAACGTGGTTGGCTATGCCCGCTATCGGAACGGGGATGATGCGCCCTCCAAGCTCGTGGAGCTGGTGCGGCGACCCTGGACGAATGACAGCGCGCTGCAGGCGGCACGCGATGTCTTCGAGGGCGCGGGTCTGGACGTGGTGGTGTGTGCAGACCAGCCCGGGCGGATTATCGACAGACTGGTTCGCCCGAAATACAACGCAGCGCTGCGCCTGCTCGACGAGGGACTGGCCACTGAGGCCGACATGGACCTGACGTGCCGGCTCGGGCTCGGTTACCCTGATGGGCCAATCGAGCGGATCAAGCGTGGTGGTCTGCTCCACCACTACAAGATCACCCAGGCTCTCTTCGAGACCTACGGCACCCCCGCGTATGCGCCGCCGCGCCAGGCCATCGATGCCGCCCGTCGAGCCGGGGTGAAGAAATGAGGCCGCTTGAAGGTTTGCTCGTTCTCGATTTCTCGACCTTGTTGCCAGGACCCATGGCAACCTTGCTTCTTGCCGAATCCGGGGCCGAGGTGATCAAGATCGAGCGGCCGGGTTCCGGCGAGGATATGCGTCATTATAAACCGCGTTGGGGCCGCGACAGCGTCAACTTCGCTCTGCTCAATCGCGGTAAGAAGAGTATTGCTCTGGATCTCAAGAATTCCGAGCAGCGTGCAAAACTCGATCCGCTGATCGCGCGGGCCGACGTTCTCGTCGAGCAGTTTCGCCCAGGCGTGATGGCGCGTCTGGGCCTTGATTATGAAACGCTCGAAAAAGTCAATCCGCGCCTGATCTATTGTTCGATCACGGGTTACGGTCAGAATGGTCCGAAGCGCGACGTCGCGGGGCACGACCTCAATTACATCGGCGATACGGGGCTGCTTTCGCTTTCGATGGGTCCGCTGGATTCACCTGTCGTGCCGCCAGCCCTGATCGCCGATATCGCGGGAGGAGCTTATCCGGCCGTCATGAACATCCTGCTCGCCCTGCAGCAGCGGGCGCGGACCGGGCGCGGCAGCTATCTCGACGTAGCCATGTCCGACAATCTGTTTCCGTTCATGTACTGGGCTATTGGCAACGGATTGGCTGCCGGATCGTGGCCCGGCAATGGCACCGATCTCGTCACCGGCGGCAGCCCCCGCTACCGGCTCTATCCGACCGCAGACCGGCGCATCGTGGCTGCCGCGCCGCTCGAGCAGAAATTCTGGGAGACGTTCTGCGAAATCATAGGCCTCGACGCCGAGCTGCGAGACGACGCGAAGAATCCTACGGCCACGATCGCGCGCATCACCGAGCTGATCGCGGCAGAGCCCGCAAAAATCTGGGCTGAGCGCTTTGCGGGCCGCGATTGTTGTTGCTCCGTCGTGGCGACCGTCTCCGAGGCGCTGGAAGATGCGCATTTCAGGGCGCGCGGGCTCTTCAGCCATGTTCTTGCCGGTGAGGGCGGGCAAAGGCTACCGGCTTTGCCCGTTCCGATCGCGTCCATCTTCCGCGGTGCTCCGGGTGTACCCGTCCCTGCGCCCGGTCTCGGCGCCAATAATGAGGACTACGAATGAAAGCCGTTCTCGTTCGCGATTTTGCGCCGTTCACCCAGGTCGGTGTAGCTGAGGTGGACGATCCTGTGCCGGCGCCCGGCGAGGTCATCGTCGATGTCGTTGCTGCCGAGGCGAACTATCCGGATATCCTGGTCATCGAGGGCAAATACCAGGTCAAGCCGCCTCTGCCGTTTTCGCCTGGCAAGGCGGCGGCGGGGCGTGTGGCAGCTCTCGGCGAAGGCGTCCGCAATTTTTCGATTGGCGATCCCGTTGCGGTGCAAGTCGAGTATGGAGCCTATGCCGAAAAGGTGCGGGCGCGAGCTGAAAGTTGCTTTCGAATACCCGACGGAATGCCGTTCGAGAAGGCGGCCGCGCTGGGTCTGGTCTATCAAACGGCTTGGTTCGCGCTCAAGGATCGGGCGAGCTTCAGAACCGGCGAAAGCGTGCTTGTGCTTGGTGCCTCAGGCGGGATCGGGGTTGCGAGCGCGCAGCTGGCAAAAGCGTTCGGTGCGGGGGCGGTCATCGCTGGCGTCCTCGGCGAAAGCAACGCCGAAGTGGCACGGAGGGCCGGTGCAGACCACGTCGTCGACCTGGGCAGGGCCGATCTCAAGGACAGCCTGAAAGCTGAGGTCGCCGCCGTCACCGATGGGCGCGGGGCAGATGTTGTCATCGATCCCGTCGGCGGTGCGGCAAACGCAGCGGCTTTACGCGCCATGGCCTGGAAAGGGAGGTTGGTTGTCATCGGGTTCGCAAGCGGCGAGATCCCGACCATCCGGGCAAACTATCTGCTTGTCAAAAACATCTCAGTGGCAGGGCTGCAGTGGTCCGATTACCGCGATCGGACGCCGGAGCTCGTCGTCGCGGCTCAGAAGGAAATATTTGATCTCTATACCCGTGGCTTGATCGATCCCGTCATCAGCCGGACCGTGCCGCTCGAGGATTTCAAGACGGCCTTGGCCCTGCTTCGGGACGGTCAGGCGCAAGGCAAGATCATCCTGCAGGTGCGCCAGGCTTAGCTACCAGGCGCCCCAAGGTTCGCAGGTATCGTCCATGCGTTTATGGGCGGGCGCCAGCCAAGTGCTCACTCCTGAGATAATCTGCCTGGCCAGCATCGAGATTTGACAAACGCCGTCAGCTTGTGTTTGTGGGGCCGCTGTGCTGCCGGAGGCGCCTCGGGATGTCTGCCATCATCGGAACCAGCTTCTGTCTAATGAAATGAACAGCGCGAGCATAGTTACATGCGGTGTCTGCGGTTCGGTGTACGAGCGCCGGACCGTTTGGATTTCATCGCGCGATGCAGGCGAGAAGCGTTGTGAGGTCTGCGGGGAGCTGCTGGAAGCGTGGAATGGTCCCAAGCTGCCGATTTTCAAGCTGGTGAAGCGAGGCAATCGCCACCAGTGAGGTCGACAGCCAGCCGCCTGCACCCCGCTCGGCTCGTGAGTTGGCGGTGCGGTAGGAAGCTCACATCGTCATTCACGCCGGGAGAACGGCCACGATCTCGAGAGTATCAGGATCCACTACGACGATCTGGTTGCCGGCCAGAAAGCAGTGCCGGTAGCGGCCGCATTTCAATCTGGCGAGGTGGTCGCGTAACAACGGCCATCGACATACCCAAATCCTCACGCGAGGACCATGCGGGCGAACATTGCTGGGCTGGCGCCTGGGATAGTTCTGAGCGAACGCAGGCTCTCACCCGCGCCCTCAATCCCTTCTTGTTTTACTCTTGCCTGCCGGCCTTCCTTCGCTCTCGCTCCCTCTCCGGTTCGTCTCTGAGCCTTGCCTTCAGGTGCCTGCTCGCCGCGTCTTGCATCCGCTCCTGGCCTGAGGGGCCTGCGGCGGGGCCACCTTGCCTCTCCCCCATGCCAGCACCGGGCCGTTGCTGAATTGTACTGCCAGCTCCGCCACCGCCAGGGCCAGCTTTCCCGCCGGGCTGCGCACCTTGCTGCGATGCGCCCGGTTTCTGCATCTTGCTGCCGCCACCTTGCGCATATGCGACAGTTCCCGCGCTCGCCATGAGCGCAGCTGCCGCATTTGAGTGACTCTTCCAACCTTCACAGCCGAACTCCGTGCAATTTTTCCAAGTTCGCCAGAGAACGGCCGATGGCCGGCAGGTTCCTTGGGCCGACAGCCCGAAGGCTCCTCAATTCGGCGGGCGCCCAGATGGAATGCAAATTCTGAACACGCCATAGCACGTTATCCGCGCGTGATGGCTGGTCTGCGCGGTGCTGAGGGGGCGAAATCGGTTCTTCGCAATTCGAAGAATATGGATTGAATTCCTGGAATTCGGTCGCCCAAACAAATGCACCCGAATTTGGAGAATTTCGGAAATATAAAGATGAGCGTGGAGCCGACCTCATTCATCAGCTCGCCTCTATTATGGGAATCTTTTCTCGATTTTGTCAGCCTCAGATGTTATCCAATCTTCGAATGCCTGGACCCGGTAAGGCTTCGGCCGGCTTGGATTGAACGCAAGGCAATAAGCCCGACGGGTACGCACGTACAACGGCAGTGGCGCGATCAGTCGTCCCGTCCGTAATTCGTCTTCCACAAAGGCGTATTGCGCCACCATCACGCCGAGCTCGTCGATGGCTGCCTGGCAGGCAAGGGCCGCGTTCTCGAATTTCAGCCCGCCATTTCCATCAATATCGCTGACCTGGGCGGCGGCGAGCCACGTTGGCCAGTCCTGGGGCCGGTGCATTGAGCACAGCAGGACGTGGTGCTTGAGATCATGAGCCGTCTTCAGCGGACCGCGACGCTCGATCAGACCAGGGGCGCAGACGACGAGCAGCACCTCCCCGAACAGGCGGCGATAACCGGGACCTGTCGGCGGCTGCGCCCAGGAGTAGATGCTGATGTCGACGTCCTCCCGGTCAAAATCGGCGGGCTCGTGCGATGTCGTGATCTGCACGTCGATTTTCGGGTGCAGCGCATGGAAGGCAGCGAGACGCGGGATCAGCCAGCGCAGGGCGAAAGTCGGCGGCAGCTTCAGTCGCAGCCGCATTTTGTCCGGTGTGTGCCTGAGCTGACGGGAGCCGGACTCGATCTGGTCGAGCGCGCTTTTCGCGAAGCGATAGTACGTACTGCCCTGAGGCGTCAGCTCGATACCACGGTGCACGCGCAGGAAGAGCTTCACCCCGAGCCATTGCTCCAGGCATGCGATATGGCGGCTGACGGCACCCTGCGAAACCCTCAGCTCCTTTGCAGCACCGGTGAAGCTGACGTTCCGCGCGGCCGCTTCAAAAGCGCGAACTGCGTTGAGGGGAGGGAGCTGCCTCGACATTCCTTCCATCCAATTTTCTCATGAATAGCATGAGCAATTTAGAGTTGCGCGTCAACGGACGTGCCGCGATCCTATGCCTGAAGTAAACACTGGGAGGAGACTGACATGGATGCGAAGAAAATCATCAAGCGCCTCTGTGTGGGAGCGATGGCTCTCGCCTGCGCGAGCATGGCCCACGCCGAGACCTATCCTTCCAAACCGATCAAACTGATCGTGCCGTGGCCCGCAGGCGGCGGCGTCGATACCTCGGCGCGCATGATCTCGGAGCCGCTAGCGAAGCGGCTTGGACAACCCGTCGTGGTCGAGAACAGGCCGGGAGCTGCCGGCAACATCGGCACCGCCCTTGCCGCCCAGGCGGACCCAGACGGCTATACTTTGCTGATGGGCTCCCTGTCGCCCAATGCGGTCAATCCGCATCTTTACACCAAGCTTGGCTTCGATCCGATCAAGGACTTTGCTCCTGTTGCACTCGTCTACGTCGTGCCGAGCTTCGTGGTTGTGCCCGCCGATTCGCCATTTAACTCGGTGAAGGAGCTGGTGGAGCATGCCAAGGCGAACCCCGGTAAGCTCAACTTCGGGTCGGGCGGCGTTGGCTCATCGCAGCATCTCTTCGGTGTCATGTTCAATAAGGCGACGCAGATCGATGCCGTTCACGTCCCCTACAAAGGGACCAGCCCGGCGGAAACGGCCCTGATCGCGGGCCAGCTAGACTACATGCTCGATCCGCCGACCTGCCTGCCGTTCGTCGCTGCCGGGAAGCTCAAGGCTCTCGCCGTTGCAGCCCCGTCGCGCAACCCATCGGCGCCGGACGTCCCCACGCTCGATGAGCTGGGTATTCCCGATGTGCACACGTCTACGTTCTACGGCGTGATGGCGCCGGCCAACACGCCCAAGGAAATCGTCGACAGACTGAACAAGGAAATCAACGAGATCCTCCAGACCGAGGAGCTGAAGGGCCGAATGTTCAAGCTGGCAGCTCAGCCCGGCACCGGGTCGCCAGAGGATTTCTCCAAGTTCGTTGCCAACGAGCTCGAAAGGTATGGCGAAATCGTGAGGCTTTCGGGCGCGAAGAAAGTCGACTAGCGCCTCCATCGCCACATCGGCGCCGTGCATGCGCCGGTGCGGCACCTCTCTGGCGTAGCTTAAGACGCCCCGGAAAAGCGCTCGGAAACGCACTCAGAGCGCTTTTCCTCTGCCGAGCGCTGCCCTGGAACCTTCAGGCTTAGCCGGGCAAGTGGCCCGTTTGCGGCCACTGGATCATCGGATCGGAAACATGGACATGAGCAAAACCCCACGAACGATGTTCGAGAAGATCTGGTCGCGGCACCGAATCATGGAGCGCCCCGACGGCCAGGTTCTGCTGTACGTTGACCGCCACCTGATTCAGGACGGCTCGGCCCCTGCCTTCGAGATGTTGCGCCAGCGCGGCATCACTCCACGCGCGCCGCACCGGACGTTCGCGACCCCCGATCACTACGTCCCGACCGACAGCCGCGATCTGGCCGTGATCGCCGACGTCGAAAAGCGCAACATGGCCAACGCACTTATGCAGGATGCGGCCCGTGCGGGAATCAAGTTCTTCGGCCTGGATGATCCGCGTCAGGGAATTCTGCATGTCGTGGGGCCGGAGCAAGGACTGAGCTGGCCAGGTTCGGTGATCGTCTGTGGCGATAGCCATACCTCGACGCATGGCGCGCTGGGTGCGCTGGCCTTCGGCATCGGAGCGACGGAAGTCTGCCAGGTTCTGGCGGCGCAGTCGCTATGGCAGCGCAAGCCGAAGACGATGCGGATCTCAGTTGAAGGGCAGCTCGCGCCGGGCGTCTCAGCGAAGGACGTGATTCTCGCCATCATCGCCAAGATCGGCGCGGCAGGCGCAACCGGCCATGTCATCGAGTATGCCGGATCGACCATCACCGGATTGTCGATGGAGGGCCGGCTCACGGTCTGCAACATGTCGATCGAGGCGGGTGCGCGGGCGGGATTGATCGCGCCGGACGACACCACGTTCGCCTATCTCGCCGGTCGCCCGTTCTCTCCTGCCGGACGCGACTGGGAGCAGGCCATTGCGCAGTGGCGAACTCTGCCTTCAGACGCTGGGGCATCATTCGATCGCGAGGTCACGCTCGACGCCAGCGAGATCGAGCCGATGGTCACCTGGGGAACAAGTCCCGAGGACGCGGTCCCCATTACCGGGCGCGTGCCCGATCCAGACGCAGAGAGCGATGTACGCAAGCGCGAGGTGATGCTGCGCGCCCTCTCATACATGGGGCTCGTGCCTGGAACGCCGATGACCGACATCACGGTCGATCGCGTCTTCATCGGGTCGTGCACGAACGGCCGCATCGAGGATCTTCGCCGCGCCGCCGCGGTCGTGGATGGACGGAAGGTGGCGCCGGGCGTCGAAGCGTGGGTGGTCCCCGGATCCGGGCTGGTCAAAGCGCAAGCGGAAGCAGAGGGGCTCGACCGTATTTTCAAGGAAGCAGGGTTCCAGTGGCGGTACGCCGGCTGTTCGATGTGCCTTGGCACCAACGGCGAGGTGGGGGCGCCGGGCGAGCGGTGCGCGTCGACCACGAACCGCAATTTCGTCGGTCGGCAGGGAACGGGCGTACGGACCCATCTCCTCAGCCCGGAGATGGCCGCTGCGGCCGCTGTCACGGGCCGATTGACGGACATTCGCAAGCTGACAGCGGGGAGGGCAGAATGAGCCTGAAGCCGTTCCAAACTCTGGACGCTGTGGCGGTGCCGATCGCGCAGCCCAATCTCGACACCGACCAGATCCTCCCAGCGCGCTACCTGCAAAAGCCGCGTTCCAACAATTTCGGCGAGTACCTGTTTCGCGATTTGCGCTTCCGAAAGGACAGTTCCGAGGATCCCGAATTCGTGCTCAACAAGCCTGCCTACCGAAACGGGCAAATTATCGTGGCCGAGCGGAACTTCGGCTGCGGCTCGTCCCGCGAGCACGCCGTCTGGGCACTTTACGATTACGGGTTCCGCGCAGTCATCGCGCCAAGCTTCGGTGATATTTTTTCCTCCAATGCGCTGAAAAACGGTCTGCTGCCCATCGTTCTTCCGGAGGCGATCGTTTCCGAGATGCTTGCCGCGGTTCAGGCGGCACCGGGGAGCCGGATCAAGGTCGATCTCGCAGAGCAGACCATCGTCGCACCGGCAGGAGCCGTCCACAGCTTCGACATCGATCCGTTCGCCAAGCACTGCCTGCTGAACGGCCTCGACGAGCTGGACTACACGCTCAGCCTGCTCGAGCACGTCGCGGAGTTCGAGCAGCGTTTAGATCGAGCTCAGTCCTGATCGCCTCGTTGCGCGCAACCCCTGGATGTTTTGCGAACTGGAGATGTTTGAATGAAAGTCTTGGTCCTGCCGGGCGATGGGATCGGCAAGGAAGTGACGGCCGAAGCCGTCAAGGTGCTGAAGGCTGCCGTCGACAGCCGGGCCCCCCTCGAGCTGACCGAGGCTCCGATCGGCGCTTCGGGGATCGAAGCTGCCGGCGACCCATTGCCTGCAGCGACGCTTGATCTCGCGCAGAAAGCGGATGCCATCCTGTTCGGTTCGGCCGGCGTCCCCGGCGACGAGGCCATCGAATACGCGATGCGGCCCGGCGCAAGCCTGCTGCGCCTACGCAAGGCGCTCGGGCTCTTCGCGAATATCCGCCCGGTGTTTCTGTTCCCCGAGCTCATCGGCGCGTCAACCCTGAAACCGGAGGTCATCGAAGGGCTTGACCTGATGATCATCCGGGAGCTGACCGGCGATCTTTACTTCGGCGAGCCTCGCGGCGTTCGCGTCACCGCGAGTGGTGAGCGCCAGGGAGTGAACACGTTGCTCTACTCGGAATCCGAGGTCGAGCGCATCGCGCACGTTGCGTTCCGCTTGGCGCGCGCGCGGCGGCGAAAAGTCTGCTCAGTGGACAAGGCGAATGTCCTCGAGGCGATGCAGCTGTGGCGCGAGGTGGTCACACGGGTCGGCGCCGAATACCCTGATGTCGAGCTGACGCATCTTTTCGTCGACGCCGCCTCGATGATGCTCGTCCGCTCGCCGCGGCAGTTCGACGTGATCGTCACTGGTAATGTTTTTGGGGATATCCTCTCCGACTGCGCGGCCATGCTCGCCGGGTCGATCGGCATGTTGCCGTCCGCATCCATGGCTGGCGGCCGGAAGGGCCTCTACGAACCGGTTCATGGCAGCGCGCCCGACATTGCCGGCAAGAACATCGCCAATCCGCTGGGATCAATTCTATCCATGGCGATGATGTTGCGGCATTCGTTCGATCGGCCGGACTTCGCTGAGCGCGTGCAGCGGGCGGTCGGTTTTGTCCTCGCGGAAGGCTACCGCACTGCAGACATTTTCCAGCCGGGTATGAAACAGGTCGGCACCCGAGAGATGGGTGATGCCGTGGCTGATGCGTTGAGAAGTGGGCGGATCTGACCAGGGGTGAATGGTATCCGATTGCGGAGTCGCGTTCCTCGCCCGCGGGGATTGCCGCGCGCGATTGCAGGGATAAGAATGAAATAGGAAAGGGATCGAAATAGCTGGATCCCGTAGGGAGTGATCTAGAAAGAGGCCTCGCGCTGCGATGCCACTCGTCGGCCCGAGGAGATTGCATGGAGCTTGTTCGCAACCCCAAGGACTTTCTTGCCGGATTGCTGTTCATGGCCTTCGGCATCGCGGCGCTCGTGCTCTCGCATTCCTATGAAATCGGCGAGGCATCGCGGATGGGGCCCGGATATTTCCCGCGCGTCCTTGGCATCCTGTTGCTCGGATTTGGCGCCATTCTCAGCCTGCGCGGTCTTCGTCCGACGATGGAGCCACAACCTCAGTGGCAATGGCGGCCGTTGGCGATCGTGCTACTCGGCGTCGGCGTGTTCTCGCTGGCGCCCTGGCTCGGGGTGATCCTGACAAGTGTGCTGCTGGTCTTCATTTCGTCGAGCGCGAGCCAGGAATTCAGGTGGAAGGAAGCTCTGGTCAGCGGAGCAATTCAGGCTGTGGCCGTTGTCGCGATCTTTATCTATGGCCTCGGAATGCCTCTGCCAATCTGGCCGTTTTTCGTCGGCGGAGGCCAGTAATGGAGCTCCTCAGCAACATCGCTCTCGGCCTGGACGTCGCCATAACGCCCATCAATCTCCTTTACGCGTTCGTCGGCGTGCTGGTCGGGACGCTGATCGGAGTTCTTCCCGGTATCGGCCCGGTCGCCACGATCGCGATGCTCCTACCCGTTACATATGGGCTTCCGCCGGTGACGGCGCTGATCATGCTTGCGGGGATCTACTACGGAGCATCGTTCGGTGGCTCGACGACCGCCATTCTGGTCAATCTTCCCGGTGAAATGTCGTCGGTCATTACTGTGATCGATGGCCACCAGATGGCAAAGCAGGGGCGGGCCGGCCCGGCGCTGTGCATTGCGGCTCTGGGCTCGCTGTTCGCAGGCAGCGTCGCAGCGCTGGTGATTGCGGCATTCGCGCCGCCGCTCGCCAACCTGGCGTTGAAATTCGATGCTGCGGAATACTTCTCCCTGATGGTGCTCGGCCTGATCGCCGCCGTTGCGATTGCCGGCGGGTCAGTGCTGAAAGCTGTCCTGATGACACTTCTCGGGCTGCTGTTGGGTATCATCGGGACCGATGTCAATTCAGGCGTGTCGCGGTTTACGTTCGACCTTCCGGAGCTGATCGACGGCATCGGATTCGTCGCGATGACCATGGGCCTCTTTGCGTTCGGCGAAATTGCCGTCAATCTCGAGCAGGCTGACCGTCGCAGTATCGTCACCGGGCGCATCAGCGGGTTGTGGATCAAATGGGCGGAATTCAAGCAGGCGTTTCCGGCCGTTCTGCGCGGAACCGGGGTCGGAACGCTGCTCGGCATTCTGCCAGGCGGCGGGGCAACGCTGTCTGCGTTTGCCTCTTACGCGCTCGAAAAAAAAGTGGCAAAGGACCCCTCGCGCTTCGGCAAAGGCGCCATCGAGGGGGTTGCCGGTCCTGAGTCGGCGAACAACGCCGGCGCCCAAACCTCGTTCATTCCGATGCTCACCCTTGGCCTTCCGTCGAACGCGGTCATGGCCTTGATGGTCGGTGCTCTGATCATCCACGACATCCAGCCTGGTCCACAGGTGATGACGAGCAACCCGGACCTCTTCTGGGGTTTGATCGCCAGCATGTGGATTGGCAACTTTTTCCTTGTGATCCTCAATCTGCCGATGATCGGCATCTGGGTCAAACTGCTGAGCGTGCCCTATCGGCTTCTGTTTCCACTGATCGTGCTCGCCTGCACGATCGGGGCGTTCAGCACGAACAACAATATGTTCGACGTCTGGGTCGCCATGGTCTTCGGCGTCCTAGGCTACATCTTCATCAAGCTCGGGTGCGAGCCGGCCCCCTTGTTGCTAGGCTTCATCCTGGGACCGATGCTCGAGGAGAATCTTCGCCGCGCTCTCATTCTGTCGCGCGGAGACTTCACGGTGTTCGTGACGCGGCCCATTTCCCTGACCATGCTCGTCATCGCTGCCGGACTGCTGTTCCTCATCGCGGCTCCGGCGATCCGGAAAAAGCGCCAAATCGTTTTTGCCGAGGAGCGATGATTCAGGCGGCTTCATCGTCGAGGGCTTCAATGCCGCCGGACAAATTGCGAGCCATTGCCCTCCTCGGAAAAGATCGCGTCCAGGTGCACCCTGATTGCAGTTTCGCCACCTTCGTGGACAATCCCATTTCCAGCGTATCGATAGCTGAAGTCAAGCTCACCGCGATCGCGCGGGCCGTCGAAACGCGTGGCACCGAATGACCGACTGCAGCCGAACGGGCGCCTCTTGCGGAGGGGGCTAAATACAAAAAGCGGTTACCGCAAACTTTCGGGTCAATACCACCGTCACGACAATCGCATTACGGCGGTACATTGGCGGCGGCTGATTCACTCCCTCGCGCCGCGACGAGCCATTCCGCTGGCTTTAAGGACAAACCGGGCGATCTACTCCCACATAGGCACATATGCCCGAACAGATAGCCTGATCCAAACTTTCAACGGCAATTCGCGAATGCAAGTCAGTTATTGCCGATAAACTGCATCGTAATCGTTGGGCATGAAAACCTGAATTCTGTCTTGAAACTCTCTTTCCTCGGCCGGCGATCTGAGGCTTGTGCTATGCCGAGCGACGATCTGGGCCATCTCAGCAATCATCCGCGCCCGTGCCACGCTACCCATCGCCAGAACGGTTAAGACCTCTGAGACAAAGCGCTCCTCATTGGCCGCTTCATCGCGGTATTCCTGCAGCAACATTTCGATTCGGTTGCGTAGCTCGCGCATATGCTCCCCCAGCTTTCCAACAGATTCAGGCCAGCTTGGACGTGTCTCTGATTCTTTGGCATGACGCGAGGAAAGCAACCAAACATCCTGTTGATTTCAGCAGTTGACCGAGAAGCTTCGAACCAACCCGGATCTTTCTTTCCGACGGGAGTAGCTGCCTAAGGAATGCAAGCAGGGCGCGAAGCGCACACCGGCCACCGGTCATCGCTATACTCCAGTTGCCGATTAGAGGTGCTTTATAGGCAGCCTTTAGTGCGCTTCCCGCCTTTATAGCGCGCGTATTTCGTAAAGCAGGCGAGCAAATCTCTTATTGTTGGAAACATGAGCTGCTCAGCAATCGATACGGAACGCCTGCAACGTTCGTAAGAACAACGCTTCCGATGATAGATTTACTCTGCGCGGCACCCTCGCAACGAGGGCTCGCGGCGGCTGCTATTGGAACGCAGCCGCCCCAAACGTTTAGGTAGCGGTCGACCAGCAAGTGTTGGTGATGACGTGTGGCGCTGCACGTTGGGGGGCACGAGGGAGATAGCGTATTCACCCCTTCTTTTCATAGGCATATTCAAGACATTCAGAGAGCCTTGGGAGATTTGGCCTACGATGCTGTAGCTGGCGATGGGAGTGATCAGGCACCCAAAGCAGAGCTTGTGGAGGTTCGGGAAGCTATCTCCGGGAGCCGCGTGGCCGAGCTCAAGGAGTCACGAGGGGAACAGCCAGGTTTTCTCTGCTGTGGGATAGCGAGGAGAGACGCTCCAGTCACAAGAGGCTCCCATGCTCAAGATCCTGACCGCCACGATGCTAGCCGCGCTACTGACGGGTACATTGCTCACCGCTGCCGCGATTCAAGCCGCTGAAACGCGTGCTCAGCAAACAATTCAACGCTAGCCGGGCAGACTTCTCGCTATCCTGCTACCAGTGCTTGCGCTGAGCCAGGAATGAGTGCGCTCTAGCCTCAACGGAATCGAGACCAGAACTCGGAGCTCCTGCTTCCGAGCGATCGGAGCCGGTGTATGCGCGCTTTCCGGAATAAAATCTAAACCATCTGACAAGAATGGATCCCCTTCCACGACAGGGACATCCTAGTCACCGCCTGCGGCCGCATCTGCATGCACCGCAAGAAGATCAACATCTCGACCGTGCTCGCCGGTCAGAGGCTCGGAATCAGGGAGGTCGACGATTGCATTTGGCTCGTCTCGTTCCTCGACTATGATCTCGGCTTCTTCGATCGACAGGAAGACCGCGTCGAGCCCGGACCGAACCCATTTGCCCCGGAGAAAGTGTCAACCATCTCTCCGGAATAAAATGTAACCATTCGACGAGAATGGACCCTTTGGTAGGTGGCGCACCGGGCAGGATTCGAACCCACGACCCCCAGATTCGTAGTCTGGTGCTCTATCCAGCTGAGCTACCGGTGCTTTCGCCAAGGCTGCGAGGCCGCGGCGGGCGGCGAGCAGTAGGGCTGCACTACTAATGCCTGCCGCGTGGAAGTGCAAGGGCTTCCCTCACGATCCGCAGGATTCCGGAACTGAGCCCAGTGCGCCGCCCCGACCACAATCCTGAAGCGGCCTTCGCCAGGTTCAAGCCAAAGCAACTGCGACGACGCGGTCATGGCCGGCCCTACGACGGCAGACGCCTGCATCCCGATGATGACCGTTGGTGCGTGCTGGGGACGTCAGACTGGTCGTGACCGACGAGCGCGTCGACCAGATTCCACGTCGCTCGCAGGAACGGCTGCTCGCGCTGGCGGCTCGGTGCCGGTTATGCCCGCGGCGGCACGCGGGGCGCAGACGAGGGGCGGAGCTTCCGGCTCCGCCCCCGGACGCACAGAGCGCGTCAGCGTATTTCTGGCAGATCCCACAGTGGACGATTCGCCTCACGGCGGGCATCGGCCCGGCTGAGGCCGATGTCTCTGAGCTCATAATCACTGAGCGCCAGGAGGGCTTGGCGCTCACGGTAGACCTTGTAGGCCAGCCACAGCCTGTCGAAGATCCGCCGAAAACGGCCAGTGCGCGGTATCGCTTGGCCATGGCTTGCCTGCCATGCGCTCTGCGTCGTGCTCGTCATCTCAACTCTCCATTTTTATTGCGCAGCGGGCCGCATCGGCACCGTTGCAGTTCGCTGACTATCACATGTGCTTGCATAACGGAAACGAATGATGTTTATGTGATGCATGACGATCGATTATGTAGCGGCGACGCCCTCTCGAACCCCCGAGGTTCCGATGACACGGGATATCGACATCGCTCTGTTGCGTGCGTTTCTGGCGGTTGTGGAGACGGGAGGCGTCACCACGGCAGCTCGCATTCTCAATCGCACCCAGGCAGCCGTCAGTCTCCAGATCAAGCGCCTGGAAGAGCTGTTCGGCACGGAGCTCTTCCTTCGTGAGCGCAAGCGGTTCACGCTGTCGCCGGCGGGAGAACGCCTCTTCGGCAGTGCACAGCGCCTCGTCGCGCTGAATGATGCCACCTGGGGCGCGATGACCACGCCACAGTTCGAAGGCGAGGTCCGGTTCGGCGTGCCGCCCGACATCGTGACCAGCCTCATTCCGCCGGTGCTGCAACGCTTCCACCAAGCCTGGCCGCGCATCAATGTCTCGCTGATCTGCAAGGCGTCAGCCTCTCTGATCGAGGATCTGGCGGGCCGGAAGGTCGATTTGATCCTGACGACGGAGATCGATTGCGGCCCGGCGGGGGAGACGCTGCTTTCGGACCGGCTCGTCTGGGTCGGAGGCCCTGGAAGCAACACGCACCTGCAGCGGCCGCTGCCGGTTTCGCTCGGGACCAAGCTGTGCCGCTTCCGGCCGGAGGTCATCAAGGCGCTGGATGCAGCGCAGATCGACTGGCGCCCGGTCAGCCAGGACTGCAACATGGAGCCGCTTTATGCGACGGTGAAGGCGGGATTGGCGGTCGCGCCGCTCATCCGCACGTCGGTCCCCGACTACCTGAAGATCCTCGGTGCCGGCTCGGGTCTGCCGCCGTTGCCGGACTTCAGGGTCAACCTCTATCTGCCGGCGGGTGCAACGGAGATCACGCGGGAGCTCGCCCGGTATATCCGGCAGACCATCGAGCTTCGATTTGGGCCGAGCCGAGGCCAGATGCAGCGACGACCGGAAGTTCGGCAGCGTGTGACGGCCCCAACTGGCCGCAGGCGAGCTCCGCGCGCCGGCGTCTTGCGGCCTGTCGCGGCCGAGTGACGGCTGGTGCAGGGATGACCCACTGGGAGCGGCTGGCGGGCGGAGCATGATCACGCGACTGGCCGACTTGTGGGTTCGCCGCCGGTGGCGCCCCAACCCTGAGGCGATGGCGCAATGGGCCGACCTCAGGCCTGCCGTTGTCGTCACCGGCGGCTCGGAGGGGATCGGGTTCGAGATCGCCCGCCGGTTTGCCCGCCGCGGCAGCACCGTGGTGCTCGTTGCGCGACGGCCGGACAGACTGGAGGAGGCGGCCGCGGCCATCCGGGGTGAGTTCGGAACCGCCGTTCTGACCATTTCGCTCGACGTGACCCGGCCTGATGCCGCCGAGGTGATCGAGACCGAGCTCAGGGGGCGTGGCTTCTACGTCGATGTGCTGGTGAACAACGCTGGCATGGGCTTGAGCGGCGACTATATAGAGCAACCGGGAGACCGCATCGCGGCACTGGTCGAGCTCAATATCCGCGCCGTTTCACTCCTCATGCGGCATTTCCTGCCGGATATGTGCGTGCGCGGCCGTGGCGGCGTGTTGAACGTCGGATCGCTCGGCGGTTATGCGCCGGGCCCATATCAGGCGGCTTACTATGCGAGCAAAGCCTATGTGATCTCGCTCACGGAAGCCGTCGCGTGGGAGTCGGGCGGGCGCGGTGCACGGATCGCCGTGTTCGCGCCGGGTCCGATACGGACGCGCTTCCATCGGCGCATGGGAGCTGAGCACGCGCTCTATCGCTGGCTCATCCCGGCGCCAGGGCCGTCGACGGCTGCCGGTACTGCGGTGCGTTGGTTCGAGTGGGGACGGACAGTGATCACCCCGGGCGTGCTGGGGCCGTTGCTGGCGATCGCCATGCGCTTGATCCCCCACCCGGTTCTGTTACCGATTGTTGGCTGGCTGCTGAAGCCGAGGGAACTATTGAAGAATGCTGGACTTTAGAACAACGGACCCGGAAGGCGGCGCGATCACCCTGGGGACGGGTCGGAAGCCGGCCGCACCGCCGCAGGAATGCAAAACGGTCCTCGTCATCCTTCACCAGCTCCATTCCAATCCTGGCCACGTCGGACACTGGCTCAGGATGCGCGGCTATACGCTCGACATCCGTCGGCCGCGTTTCGGCGATCCGCTGCCAGAGACGCTGGAGCATCATGCGGGTGCGATCATCTTCGGGGGACCGATGAGCGCCAACGACCCGGATGACTACATCAGGCTCGAGACCGAGTGGATCGGTGTGGCGCTCAAGGAGCGCAAGCCGTTCCTCGGCATCTGCCTCGGGGCGCAGATGCTTGCGCGGCAGCTCGGCGCTCGCGTCTATGAGCACCCCGAGCGGCGCGTCGAGATCGGCTACCACCCGATCCGGCCGACACCGCACGCCCGCAGCTTCGGCGACTGGCCGAGGTGCGTCTACCAATGGCATTGCGAGGGTTTCGACCGGCCACACGGTGCGACCGTCCTGGCGACGGCCGACGGGCCCTTCGAGAACCAGGCCGTCGTCTACGGCGAGACGGCCGTCGGCGTGCAGTTTCACCCGGAGATCACGTACGCCATGGTCAAGCGATGGAGCGGAAGCCATCCGGAACGCCTCACCCTTCCAGGTGCGCAGGACAGGCCGTCGCAGCTTTCCAATCATCTGGCCTATGGGCCCAATGTCCGCCGCTGGCTCGATACCTTCATGCCGCGTTGGCTGGAATCCCATGCCAGGCAGGCGGCTTAGCTTCTGCGATTGACTCCCCCTGCTACCGCGACACTTGCTCGCGACCGGAGCGCGAAGCGTTTGCGATCCCGCAACCTTTTGGGCTTAGATGGAGGTGCGCCGTGAATTCGGTACCGCGTATCCGGCGCGCGGCGCGGTGGCGATCGGAACGCGAGCTCGATCCGAAACACGCTGCCGCGCCGTTCAAGTTCAGTCGGTTCGTATCGGGTCAGCCGGCATCAGACGAGCGATTCCGGGCCTTCCAACTCGAGGGCTGCCAGGTCAGGTGCGCGGATGTCCCGGTCGTACTGGAGGAAATACTCGTCGAGCTGGGGCGGCTTGACATTTGTTCCCGCCAGCATGGCGTGCACCTGTCCGCGATGATGGATCTGGTGCACGAAGAGGTGGGAGAGCGTATCGCCCACGGTCTCGTAGTCGATTCCCTTCGGGCCGCGGTCGATGCCGATAATGCGTCTGAGATCATCGGGGGTGAGGCGATCGCAGAAGCCGATCAGCCGTTGATCCGTAGCGATCTGGTCGGTGCGAAGGACGGCGAACTCCTCAATCGGCCGGCGAGACTCGAAATACGCATAGCCAAGCTTTCCGCTTTCCAAGGCATCCAGGTAATAGAGATCGACACACAGGATGTGGTCGAGCGTCGCCTGGATCGAAGGGAAGAAGCTCGTGCGCGGGGCCCGGAATTCCTCGGGGCTCAGGCGACTACAGGCATCGAGCAATCGCCAGTTCGACCAAGCATTGTTGCGCGCCATGCGCCGGAAATGGGTGACGAGCTCCATGCCGCCTCAACCCTGCACTGCCAACGACGACATGCAACAGGTTCGCGACGCGGGAGGGTCGAGGGACGGACACCTCGACAGTCCCACCTCGGGCGTAGGTCTGCTTGCCGGATGGCCTGCTCGCAGCAAATGCGCTATGCCACTCCGGACATCAGTTCTGGACCGCTCTATCCCATCTACACCATCCGTTTCCGGTCGGCGCCCCGCCGTCGTCGAACTATAGTACAGGTAATTTCAAGCGGCGAGAGAAGTTTTCAGGCGGATGCCGGCGCGGAAAGGCGAAGCCATGGGCTGTTTCTACCGATGTTAGCCAGCAACCGCCATCCATGTGCTTGGTTTCGCGGCTCTGCAAGCCAGCGGTTATCGACGTGACCGACAAGCGAATTCTTCTGATCATCGGCGGCGGGATTGCCGCTTACAAATGCCTCGACCTCATCCGGCGCCTGCGCGAGCGCGGGATGCGGGTGCGGACCGTCATGACCGCTGCCGCACAGCAGTTCGTCACGCCGTTGGCGGTCGGAGCCATTTCGGGCGACCGGGTCTTCTCCGATCTGTTCGATCGCGAGGACGAGCACGATGTCGGACACATAAGGCTCAGCCGGGAGGCGGATTTGATCGTGCTCGCTCCGGCAACGGCAAGCCTGCTGGCGAAGATGGCGGGCGGGCACGCGGATGATCTCGCCACCGCGGTTCTCCTTGCGACAGACAAGCCTGTGCTCGCCGCACCGGCAATGAACCCGCGGATGTGGCTGCACCCGGCGACGCAGCGCAATCTCGCGATGCTGCAGGCCGACGGCATCCATTTCGTCGGCCCGAACACTGGGGAGATGGCGGAGCAGGGGGAGGCGGGTCCCGGCCGCATGGCAGAGCCGCTGGAGATCGTTGCCGCGGTCGAAGCGCTGTTGCGGCGGCCGGCAGCGAAGGGGCCGCTTTCCGGTCGCCACGTGCTCGTCACCAGCGGGCCGACCCACGAGCCGATCGATCCCGTCCGCTACATCGCCAACCGCTCCTCGGGCAAGCAGGGCCATGCCATCGCCCGGGCCGCGGCAGAGCTCGGCGCCCGTGTGACGCTCGTTTCGGGGCCAGTCGCGATTGCCGATCCACCGGGCGTCGACGTCGTTCACGTAGAGACGGCGCGGGAAATGCTGGCAGCTGTCGAGGCTGCGCTGCCCGCCGACATTGCCATTTTCGCCGCTGCGGTGGCGGACTGGCGCGTTGCCAATGCAGCTTCGCAGAAGATCAAGAAGGACAAGTCGGCGGCGGCACCGGCCCTCGAGTTCGTCGAGAACCCCGACGTCTTGAAGACGATCGCCTCGCGGTCTCCGCGGGGGGAGCGACGTCCGGCCCTGGTCATAGGGTTTGCTGCTGAAACCGAGAATGTCGTCGAGCAGGCCAAGAAGAAGCGCAAGGCGAAAGGCTGCGACTGGATCGTGGCCAACGATGTTTCGGCCGAAGGCGGCGCCATGGGCGGTGACCGCAACACCGTGCACTTGATCACAGCCCGGACCGTCGAAAGCTGGCCGGCGATGGACAAGGCCGAGGTGGCCCGCCGCTTGGTCGAGCGCGCCGCGGAGCATCTGGCCCAGACGCAGGTCTCCGTGTGATGCCCCGTGCCCCAGACGACACCATTGAGGTCCGGATCGTGCGGCTGCCCCACGCCGAGGGCCTCCCGCTGCCCGCCTATCAGTCGGACGAAGCGGCTGGCATGGACCTGTTGGCCGCAGTGGAGGAAGACGCCCCCATTGTGCTGGCGCCCGGCGAGAGACAGCTCATCCCGACGGGCCTCGTCATGGAGTTGCCGCGCGGGCTTGAGGGGCAGGTCCGGCCGCGATCGGGTCTCGCCTTGCGCCACGGCATCACGGTGCTGAACAGCCCCGGCACGATCGACAGTGATTACCGCGGCGAGGTGAAGGTCCTGCTCATCAACCTCGGCGGTGCGCCGTGGGAGATCCAGCGCGGCGAGCGGATCGCTCAGCTCGTCTTCCAGCGGGTCGCGCGTGCCGATCTGGTCGAGGTAGCCACGCTGAATGATACACGGCGCGGCGCAGGCGGGTTCGGCTCGACGGGAACGGCTGGGGTGGCTCTGGCGCCTCAACCACGTATACCGATTAAATCAGCCGCTTCGACTCGCGCGAAAAAGTCGCCCGAAAAGCCGCGGGAATAGTCGCAAATCGTCGATTTCGGGCCGGGGTTGACTTTGCGAGCCATCGGGTGTGCGGTCCTCTTGGCCCCTATAACCCGCATCTCGCAAGGAGCGCGTACGATGACGAAACTGACGCCCCAGGAGATCGAGCGCTACAAGCGTCACCTCGTGCTGCGCGAGGTCGGCGGGCAGGGGCAGCAGAAGCTGAAGGACGCGCGCGTGCTGGTCGTTGGGGCTGGGGGCCTCGGCTCGCCGGTCATCATGTACCTCGCAGCGGCCGGCGTCGGCACGATCGGCGTCATCGACGATGACCACGTCTCGCTCGACAACCTGCAACGCCAGATCGTGCATGAAACGGCACAGGTGGGCACACCGAAGGTGGAGAGCGCAAAGCTCGCGGTCGAGCGGCTCAATCCGCACGTGACGGTCGAGACGCACAACTGCCGCCTCACGGCGGAGAACGCGATCGACATCATCAGCCGGTACGACATCGTTGCCGACGGCTCGGACAACTTCGCGACGCGATACCTGACCAGCGACGCGTGCTATCTCGCCAAGCGCACGCTGGTCTTTGCCGCAGTGGGCCCGTTCGACGGCTATGTCACGGTCCTCAAGCCGCATCTGAAGAATGCCGAGGGCGAGCCCTGGCCCAGCTATCGCTGCATTTTCCCCGAGGCGCCGCCGCCGGGGACAGTGGCGCCCTGCAGCGAAATCGGCGTGCTGGGCTCGGTCGTCGGCGTCATCGGCACGTTGCAGGCCACGGAAATTCTCAAGGAGATCCTCGAGATGGGCGATAGCCTTGCCGGACGGCTGCTGATCTACGACGCGCTCTCGGCCCGTTTCGAGATTGTGAAGGTCGCCTGGGATCCGGACAATCCGTTATCGGGGCGTAATCCGACGATCCGGGATCTTTCGATCCATGGTGAGCCCATCGGCGAGGTCTGTGTCGCCTGACAGGGGCCGCCCAAGACATCGGCGGCCCCGCCGGAGAAGAGAAAAAATCAGAAGCGGAAGTTCAAGCCGGCTCGGACGACGTCGAGCTTGTTGTCGAAGGAGAAGCTTCCGTCCGAGGTCAACCCATCCGTGCTGTCGAATTCCATATGGAGATATTCGACTTTGGCCGTCGTCGATTCGCTGAAGGCGAACTCGGCGCCGCCACCGGCGACCCAGCCAGCACGAAGCTCGCTGTCGCTCGCCTTCTCATCTCCGGTTTCGATTGAGACCTCATCGAGGCTCGCGAAGGCGAGACCACCGGTGCCATAAAGCAGCAACGGCCCTATGGGGATGCCGGCCCGGCCTCTGAGGGTGCCCCAAAATGGTCCGAAGCTGGTTCGGTAAAGCGCGCCTCCGACATCTTCATCGTCGGCGCTGATATCCATGACGCCGAGGTCACCTTCAACGCCGACGAGCAGGCTCGAGCCGAGCAGCATGTTGTAGCCGACCGTGGCGCTGGCCAGAAATCCCTCCGGGTCCGTGCTGGCGGAGTTTACGCCCGGATCGAAGGAAGCATCAGAGCTGCCCCAACCGTAGCCGCCGCTCAGACCCCAGTAGAGCCCCTGCCACAGAGGTGGCTTGCTGTCGGGAATGAATGGCTCGTCGAAATTGGCCGGCGGCGGCAATCTTCGGGGCCCGCCCAGATCTGCGGCCAGCGCGGGCAAGGCGGCAAAGCAGGCGCACGCAGCACCCAGCATCAATCGAAAACGCATACTGGCGCTCCTTGCAGCGGGCAGCCGGCGTCGAGAGCCACTGCCCTGCGTACTCAAGCACCTCCCTCGGTGGTTACATCACGCAACCGCCGACGCCTAGTTGTGCGACCGGTGTGACGGCTCCGTGGCGCAATAGAGAAAATATCGTGGAATCAGAGAAATGCAGGGACAGGCTGAAACCATACGGTGACACAGCCGAAACAGGAGCCTGATGAACCGAAACAAATTGCAATACTTCGTTATTCCGGGCGTTGGATATAGCCTTTCGTGAGGTCAGGAAAGCAAATGGGCCGTACAACGTGTACGGCCCGGGATGCAGCCGCGCTGGTGTGCGGCCGCTCCATGTCATTTTGAACCCGGCATTCCCTCACGAGGGCCGATAGTCAAAGGAGCTGCTTCAGCTCCTCGCGCAGCGCTGGGCCGAGATCATCACGCTCGAGCGCGTATGCGACGTTCGCCGCCAGAAAACCGATCTTCGAGCCGCAGTCGTAGATCTTCCCGTCGAAGCGGACGGCATAGAACGGCTGCTGCTCGGCGAGCTTCAGCATGGAATCGGTGAGCTGAATTTCTCCGCCGGCGCCGCGCTCCTGCTTTTCGAGCAGTCCGAAGATCTCCGGCTGCAGGATATAGCGCCCCGATATGTGCAGATTGGATGGCGCCGTGCCGGGCGGCGGTTTCTCGACCATCGAGGTGATGCGGGAAACCTTGGCCGTGCTGTCCTCCACGCCGACGATGCCGTAGAGATGCGTCTGGTCCTCCGGCACCGCGGCAACGGCGACGTGATTGCCTCCGTGCTCAGCGTAGGCCGCCATCATCTCGGCGAGGCACGGCGGGTCGCCGTGGTGCAGCATGTCGGGCAGCAGGAGCGCGAACGGCTCGTCCCCCACGATCTCGCGCGCGCACCATACGGCGTGTCCAAGTCCCAGCGGTGCCTGCTGGCGCGTGAAGCTCGTCGCGCCGGCCGCGGGCAATTCGCGCTGGAGCTGCTCGAGGTCCTTGGTCTTCCCGCGCTCGGCGAGGGTGCGCTCCAGCTCGTAGGCGCTGTCGAAATGATCCTCGATCACGGCCTTGTTGCGGCCGGTCACGAAGACAAGGTGCTCGATGCCCGCCGCGCGAGCCTCGTCGACGACGTGCTGGATCACTGGGCGATCGACAACGGGAAGCATCTCTTTCGGTACCGCCTTGGTCGCTGGCAAAAATCGCGTGCCCAGCCCGGCGACCGGGAACACCGCCTTTCGAATGGGTTTTCTGAGGCTTGTCATGCAGTTCTCCAAAGCTGCTGGCCGGCTTACCGAATTTTTTACTTGGCGCGGCATGCTGACCGACGAGACCTTCGAACGCCTTGCCCGCCGATTGGCGCCTCGGGGTTAACTCACGGATGATGTGGCAAGATCAGGGCCTGGACGGGAGAGAATGACTCGACGCGTCAGAGGGGGGCTGGCTCGAGACTTTTGCCAAAGCGAGCCCCAACCCCGGGTTGCGTCTTACCACGACAGGGCTGTGAAGTCCCGGGCTCTGTTGGCAAGCCGTTTACGCGGCAGGCGCGCCTGCGAGCGCCAGCCCCATTATCGCCGAGAAAATCGTGAGATTTTGCGTGGCAAGTGATTTGGCCGTGGGGTCATCGCGCTCCGCGTAGTGTGCGGGTCGGCATCGAGGGAGGTGGGCCGATGGCAAGCGCTGCCGTCCGGCCGGGCACAGCAGGACGATTGAGCGAATGGGTCGATCGGAACGTCCTTCTGGCGTTGGCAGCGCTGTTCGTGGCTCTTGGGGTGCCGGTGTCTGCGGCGGGGGCCGATGAACCATTCAAAGCCTGGCTGGCCGACCTATGGCCCGAGGCGCGGGCTTTCGGTATCTCTCGCCAGACCTTCGATGCAGCTTTCCGGAATGTCGAGCCCGACCTGAGATTGCCCGATCTCGCCATCCCCGGGCGGCAGCAGGCGCCGCGCGGACAGGCCGAGTTCACCAGGCCGCCGCAGGCCTACATCAACAGTGAGCAACTTGCCCGCCTTGCCGCCGCCGGACGCGCACTCCGCGCCGAGCACGCCGAAACGCTGAAAGAAATCGAGCGCAAATTCGGGGTCGAGGGCGAGGCCGTGCTGGCGATCTGGGGCCGCGAGACCGCTTTCGGCGCGCATCAGCTGCCGCATTACGCCATCCGCGTGCTGGCAACTCAGGCCTATCTCGGCCGCCGCAAGGAGATGTTCCGCAACGAGCTCCTGCATGCGCTGAAGCTGATCGACGAGGGCTCTGCCTCGATCGAGCAGATGCGCTCGTCGTGGGCCGGTGCGATCGGCCTGCCGCAGGTAATGCCGTCCGAATTCCATCGGTGGTCTTACGATCTCGACGGGGATGGCCGGAAGGACATCTGGACCTCCATACCCGATGCGCTCGCCACCATCGCCCGCCAGCTCCAGGGCAAGGGCTGGGTATATGGCCAGACGTGGGGCTACGAGGTGCGGCTGCCCCAATCGGTCGATTGCTCACTGGAAGGGCCGGAGAACGCGCGCCCGCTCTCCGCCTGGGTTGCCATGGGGGTCGAGCGCACGTTCGGCCGGCAATTTCCCAAGCACGTGCTTCAGGCGGAAGCTTACCTGATGGCCCCCGGCGGCGCCTACGGGCCGGCCTTCCTGGTGCTCGAGAACTATCGCGTCATTCGCCGCTACAACATGTCCGATCTCTATTCCGTCTTCGTCGGCAATCTGGCGGATCGGATCGCGGGCGGCGGCGACTTCGAAACGCCGTGGCAGAATATCGCGCAACTTCCCGCAAAGGATGTGGAAGAAATCCAGCAGAGGTTGAAGGAGCTTGGCTACGCAATCGGCAAGGTCGACGGCAAGGTGGGATCCTTCACGCGCTGGCAAATCGGCAAATTCCAACGCGACAACCGCCTGAAAGTCGATTGCTGGCCGACGAGGGAGCTGCTGCGGCACCTGCGGTCTGCCGTAGCCCCATGAGGGAGGCGAGAGTGTCGGTAAAGGTGTCAAAAGTCCTTTCAGGACTGGTGTTGATGATGGCGCTCATGGCTGGCTCTGCAACCGGTGAAACGTCTGAAGCTCAAATCGCTCCAGCCGTCGACTTGCGCCCATTCCTTGAGCAGGTCAGGCCCGAAGCCTTGAGAGCAGGGGTGAGCGCGGCCACCTTCGACCGGGCGACGCGTGGGCTCGAAGCCGACCCAGAGGTGCTGATGCGGGCTGCTTCCCAGCCCGAGTTCGTCAAGCCGGTTTGGGACTATCTTTCGGGTCTCGTCAGTGACGCACGGGTCGCCGCCGGGCAGCAGCGGCTTGCCGAATATGGCGACACTCTCGCGGCCATCGAGCGGGCCTATGGCGTTGATCGCCACGTCGTGCTCGCGATCTGGGGGGTGGAATCGAACTTCGGCACCGCCCAAGGCGAGCGCAATGTGATCCGTTCCCTCGCCACGCTGGCCGCGGGCGACGAGCGCCGGTCGGCGTTCTGGCGCCGTGAGTTCATCGCCGCCTTGCGCATCGTGGAGCGGGGAGACATTGCGCCCGAGCGCATGACGGGCTCCTGGGCCGGCGCCATGGGGCACACGCAGTTCATGCCGACGACCTACCATGACCGAGCCGCCGACTTCGACGGGGACGGCCGCCGCGACATCTGGGACAGCGTGCCGGACGGCCTTGCCTCGACGGCCAATTATCTGAAGGCCTTTGGCTGGCGGCTCGAGGACCCCTGGGGCTTCGAGGTTGTCCTGCCGGAAGGATTCGACTACAGCCTGTCGGCACCGGGGCAGGCGAAGCCCGCATCGTTCTGGCGGCGGATCGGGGTCTCGCGTCCCGGCGGCGTGGCCGTCCGCGACACGGTCTCACCGCTCCAGCTCATCCTGCCGGCCGGTGCACAGGGACCTGCATTCCTGGTCACCGGGAACTTCAAAGCCATTCTGCGGTATAACCCGGCGGAGGCCTATGCGCTTGCGGTCGGTCATCTGGCAGACCGGATAGCGGGCGCAGAGCCGATACAAGGTCCGTGGCCCGAGTCGGACAGACCCCTTGCCCGCGCCGAGCGTGAGGAGCTTCAGAAACGATTGGCCGAGCGTGGCCTTGACACCGGGGCGCCGGACGGGATCATCGGGACTCAGTCCCGCGCCGCGATCCGCGCTTTCCAGCGCACCGTCGGCTTGCCCGAGGACGGCTATGCAAGCTTGCGGCTTCTCGACCTGCTACGCCAGACCGGCGGGTCAACGAGGGAGTGAGGAACCAGTGCTCGACGGCTCGGCCAGGCGGCGCGTGACTTCCCTGGTCGCAGGCTTGGTGGCAGGGCTCGCCATTGGCTTCAGCCTGCTGGCGGCCGCGCTCCTGCCCTCAACGGCTCGTGCCCAGAACGAGTGGGGCGCAAGCTACATCACGCCTTTCCCCGAGGATGACGTTTACCGGCTCAAAGTCTTCGGCGATGCGATGGCCGAAGGTGTGTTCGGTGCGCTGACTGAGGCGTTCCGGTCGGACAGCCGCGTGCGCCTGCCGAACAGCTACGACCGGGTCAACGGCTTCATCCGCATGCGTCCCGAGGACTTCGCTCGGTTCGAGGAGTCGATCAAGAAGGAGCCGCTCCATATCGCGGTCATCATGCTGGGCACGTCCGATCGTGTCGCCCTGCGCGCTCCTGACGGCCGGCGGGTCAATGTTGGATCCGACGAGTGGAAGGAGGAGTACGGTCGGCGGGTGGATCGCATAACGCGCGCCCTGAAACGCCGCGGCGCCGCGGTCTACTGGGTCGGGCTGCCGATCGTCAGCCGGTCCGACATGAACGAAGACGTGCGGATGCTGAACTCGGTTTTCCGTGAGCGGGCGCTGCTCAACGGCATCAAGTTCATCGACATCTACGAGGCCTTTGCCGACGAGCTCGGCCAGTACACGCAGTACGGTCCCGACCTCACGGGCAAGCAGCGTCTCCTGCGCAGCGGCGATGGCATCTACTTCACGACCGTTGGTTATCGGAAGGTCGCCTACTTCGTCGAGCGCGAGATCAAGCGCGATCTGATCCAGGCGAAGAACGAGCGAGACATCCCCCTCGCTGGCAGCGAGGCCGAGCAACGCCGCATCTCGCCAAAGGCGCAGGCAGACGAGTGGGCCGGGACCGTGCAGCGGGCGCCACAGGAAGGGGAGAACTCGGCCGCCGCCAAGGCGAGTGCCAGCGCGCCCCAGAATAGCGACTCGGGATCTGGCGCTCTCAAGGCGGAAAACAGCAAGGTCGCGATCAAAATTGCGGGCGCCTCCGGCAAGGAAGAGGCTGTCACCATCGAGATCCTGCGCCCCGCCATCCCGGAGTCCATCGTCGCGCTGGTCTCGCGCCAGCACTCCCAGGGCCATTCGGCACAAATCGGTGACAACATTCCTGAAACGCTGCCTGGTGGCGTGACGGTTCTGAGCTCGATCACACCGGGGCTGGCCGCCGGCTCGCAAGCTCAACGCCGCCGTCTTGCGCCGACCCAGTCGCCGTTCTTCAAGGTGCTGGTGAAGGGTGAGCGGATCCCCCCCAAACCCGGCCGCGCCGACGATTTCACCTGGCCGCCGCCGGATTCTGCGCCGCCACCACGCATCGAGCGCCGATCACAGTCCAGCCCCATTCCGCTTCCCAAAAGGAACCCGCAGGCCGCCGAGGCACAACCCAGTCACGGGTGAAGCTGGTGAGCGGTCGAACTCCGGGTCGCTCCCTTAAAACTCATGGCCGAGCAAGTCATGTCCCGCATCAACGCGGCAGATCGGAGCGGCCCATCAGGGCTTTGTCGATAGCGTGCGCAGCTTGTCGGCCTTCGCGGATGGCCCAGACGACAAGCGACTGGCCGCGGCGCATGTCTCCGGCCGCGAACAGCTTCTTGCTGCCCTTGATCCGGTAGTCGCGTTCGTCCGCGTCAAGGCCCTTGAAACGGCCGCGCGGCACGGGTTCGAGGCCGAGCTCCTTGACCAGCCCGCTCTCGACCGGGCCGGAAAAGCCCATGGCCAGCAGCACCAGGTCGGCCGCCAGCTCCCCCTCGCTGCCGGGAATCGGCTGCAATTTGGCATCGACACGCGTGTAGAGGAGCTTCTCGACCTTGCCGTTGCGGCCCGAAAAGCCGGTGGTCGAAATGGAGTATTCGGTCTTTGCGCCTTCGGCCTGACTGGTCGAGATCCGCAGCTTCACCGGCCAGTAGGGCCAGGAGAGCGCCTTGTTCTCCTTCTCCGGCGGCATCGGCATGATCTCGAGCTGGGTGACCGATTTCGCCCCCTGCCGGATCGACGTGCCGATGCAGTCGGAACCCGTGTCGCCGCCCCCGATGACGATGACGTGCTTGTCCTTGGCCGTGATCTCCTTCACCTCGCCCACGCTCTCGCCCGAAACGCGCCGGTTCTGCTGTGGCAGGAACTCCATGGCGAAATGGATACCGTCGAGCTCGCGGCCGGGTGCATTGGCGAAGAAGTCGAACGGCCGCTCGGAGCCGCCGGTCAGCAGGACGGCATCGTATTCGGCCTCGAGCTGCCTGGCAGAGACATCGGCGCCGACGTGCACACCGCAGTGGAAAACGACGCCTTCGGCCTCCATCTGCTTGAGACGCCGGTCGATGACGTGCTTCTCGAGCTTGAAGTCGGGAATGCCATAGCGAAGCAGGCCGCCGGGCTTTGCGTTCTTCTCGTAGACGTGCACGTCGTGTCCCGCGCGGGCGAGCTGCTGCGCGGCGGCCAGGCCCGCCGGCCCAGACCCGACGATGGCTACCCGCTTGCCGGTCTTGCGCTCGGCCGGCTGCGGCACGATCCAGCCTTCCTGGAAGGCCCGTTCCGCTATCGAATATTCGATCGTCTTTATGGTGACCGGCTTGTCGTCGATGTTGAGCGTGCAGGCCGCCTCGCAGGGCGCGGGGCAGACGCGGCCCGTTATCTCCGGGAAGTTATTCGTCGAGTGCAGGTTGAGTGCGGCTCTCTGCCAGTCGCCCTTATAGACGAGATCGTTCCAGTCGGGGATCTGGTTGTTCACCGGGCAGCCGTTGTGGCAGTAGGGGATTCCGCAGTCCATGCAGCGCGCCGCCTGCGTGCGCACCTCGTTCTCCGGCAACGGCACCACGAACTCGCGCCAGTGCCTTATGCGCTTCTCGACCGGCTCGTAGCTCCGGTCGATGCGCTCGAATTCCAAGAAGCCGGTAATCTTGCCCATTGCTGCTTGCCTTCGTAATGGCGTCGCTTGCTACCCAATTGAGATGTTCCTAGATATACATCTTGATTAATGTATATCTGGAGCTGAGCGATGGAGGTGCGGGTTTCCAAGTGGGGAAATAGCCTGGCTATTCGTCTGCCCGCGAAACTTGCTGCCGCCCTTGGCTTGAAGGAGGGCGACAGGATCGACGTGCGTCCCGCCGGGCACGAGGAACCCCCTATTGTCGAGATCGAACGAAAGCTGACTATCGACGAGCTGTTCGAGCGTGTGAGGAACATGCCCAACAAGCTGCCTGCTAACTACAAGTTCGATCGCAGGGATGCTGTGCGGCCCGGGTATGAAGACCGTGACTAACGCGTTCTTCGACACGAACGTCGTCGCGTATTTCGCATCCGAGGATGATACGAACGCCGATATAGCGGCCCGACTGCTTCGGACTGGTGGCGTCGTAAGCGTCCAAGTTCTCAACGAGTTTGCCAGCTTGGCCGTCCGCAAGCGGCGCTGGCCGATCAGCCAAGTCCGGCAGGTGCTCGAGGCCGTGCGAGAAACGTGCCGGGTCGTGCCACTAACGCCTGACACACATGACCTCGGTCTGACGGTTGCCGAACGATATAGGCTCAACATCTATGATGCTTTCGTTATCGCGGCGGCCCTAATGTCCGACTGCACCGTCCTGTATTCCGAAGACCTGCACGACGGCCTGATTATCGACGGCCTCGCGATCCGCAATCCTTTCGTTGCGCGCTGAGCTGATCACTCCGCCGGAGGCTTGTGCGCTTCGGGCAGGCCGATCTCGAGCACTTCGAGCCCCGTCTTGTCGTTGGCCTGGTGCTCGGCCATCTGGCGCAGCGCCTCGCGGTACTCCACCGGCATCACCTTCTTGAACTTCGGCAGCCAGCTCCGCCAATCGGCGAGGATCATGCGGGCCTTGGCCGAGTTCGTGTAGCGGGCGTGGCGCTCGATCAGCTGGTGCAGGCGCTCGGCGTCCTTCCGGTCCATGTCGGAGAGGATGTCCACCAGCCCATGGCTTTCGAGATCGCCGCCCTGATTGGCGAGGCGGCGCATCACTTCCTCCTCAGCCTCGACCGGGGCAAGGTCGATCATGGCGAGGTTGCAGCGCTGCTCGAAATCTCCGCGCTCGTCGAGCACGTAGGCAATGCCGCCCGACATGCCGGCCGCGAAGTTGCGGCCCGTCGGCCCAAGGACGACGACGACGCCGCCTGTCATGTACTCACAGCCGTGGTCGCCCGTGCCCTCGACGACGGCCACCGCGCCCGAGTTTCGTACGGCGAACCGCTCGCCCGCAATGCCGCGGAAGTAGCACTCGCCGCTGATGGCGCCGTAAAGCACCGTGTTGCCGACGATGATCGACTCCTCGGGCTTCACGCCTGCGTTCGGATGCGGCCGGACGATCAGCTTGCCGCCCGAGAGGCCCTTGCCGACGTAGTCGTTCGCCTCGCCGACGAGGTCGAGGGTGACACCACGTGCGAGCCACGCACCGAAGCTCTGGCCGGCCGTTCCCTGCAAGGTCAGCCAGATCGTATCCTCGCGCAGGCCCTCGTGGCCGTAGCGCTTGGCGATCTCGCCTGAGAGCATGGCGCCGACGGCGCGGTCGCGGTTGGTGATCTTGAGCTCGTGCCGGACCGGCTTGCGCGCCTCGAGAGCGGGCTTCGCCAGCTCGATGAGTTTCCGGTCGAGCACCTTGTCGAGGCCGTGATCCTGGCGCTCGCTGTTATAGATTGCGACGCTGCTGTCGACCTCCGGCTTGTGGAACAGCTTCGAGAAATCGAGGCCGCGCGCCTTCCAGTGCCGGATGGCGCGATCCTTGTCGAGCACGTCGGACTGCCCGATCATCTCGTTGAAGGTCCGGAAGCCGAGCGCCGCCATGTACTCGCGCACCTCCTCGGCGACGAAGAAGAAGAAGTTGATGACGTGCTCGGGCTTGCCCCTGAACTTGGCGCGCAGCACGGGATCCTGCGTGGCGATGCCCGTCGGGCAGGTGTTCAGGTGGCACTTGCGCATCATGATACAGCCGAGGGAGATCAGCGGCGCCGTGGCGAAGCCGAACTCATCCGCGCCGAGCAGGGCGCCAACCAGCACGTCGCGACCCGTGCGGATGCCGCCGTCGACCTGCACCGCGATGCGGCCGCGCAGGCGGTTCGCAACGAGCGTTTGATGCGTCTCTGCGAGCCCGATCTCCCACGGTGAGCCCGCGTGCTTGATGGAGGTGAGCGGTGACGCGCCGGTGCCGCCCTCGAAACCGGAGATGGTGACGTGATCGGCGCGCGCCTTGGCGACGCCAGCCGCGACCGTGCCGACGCCCACCTCGGAGACGAGCTTCACGGAGACAGCGGCGTTCGGATTGACGTTCTTCAGATCGAAGATGAGCTGCGCCAGGTCTTCGATCGAGTAGATGTCATGGTGCGGCGGCGGTGAAATGAGGCCGACGCCCGGCGTCGAGTGACGCACCTTGGCGATCGTCGCGTCCACCTTGTGGCCGGGAAGCTGGCCGCCCTCGCCGGGCTTGGCGCCCTGTGCCATCTTGATCTGCATGACGTCCGAATTGACGAGGTACTCCGTCGTCACGCCGAACCGCCCCGAGGCCACCTGCTTGATCGCCGAGCGCATGGAATCGCCGTTGGGCAGCGGCTTGTAGCGGTCGGCCTCCTCGCCGCCTTCGCCGGTATTCGACTTCCCGCCGATACGGTTCATGGCGATGGCGAGCGTCGTGTGCGCCTCGCGGCTGATGGAGCCGAAGCTCATGGCACCCGTCGAGAAGCGCTTCACGATGCTGGCCGCGGGCTCGACCTCTTCGAGCGGCACCGGCTTGCGGCCGAGCTCGGCGGCAGACTTGATGCGGAACAGCCCGCGTATCGTCATGAGCTGTTCGGACTGCTCGTTGATCTGCTTTGCATAGGAGCGGTACTTCTCCGGCAGGTTGCCGCGCACCGCGTGCTGCAGGTCGGCGACGACCGTCGGCCGCCACACGTGCGCCTCGCCACGGACGCGGTAGGCATACTCGCCGCCGACATCGAGCGCATTCTGCAAGGTCGGCACGTCACCGAAAGCCTGCCGGTGCCGCTCGACCGTTTCCCGTGCGATCTGGCGCAGGCCGACGCCTTCGATCGTGGTGTGCGTGCCAGTGAAGAACTTTTTCACGAAGCTCGACTTGAGACCCACCGCATCGAAAATCTGGGCGCCGCAGTAGGACTGGTAAGTCGAGATGCCCATCTTCGACATGACCTTCAGCAGGCCCTTGTCGATCGCTTTGATATAGCGCTTGACCGCCTCCTTGGGCGACAGGTCCTCGCCGAGTTCGCTCGCAAGCTGCTCGATGGTGTCGAAGGCGAGATAAGGGTTGATCGCCTCGGCGCCATAGCCGGCCAGCACCGCAAACTGGTGCACCTCGTGCGCTTCGCCCGTTTCGACCACGAGGCCAACGGACGTCCGCAGACCTTGCCGGATCAGGTGATGGTGCACGGCAGAGGTGGCCAGCAGGGACGGCACGGGAATGCGGTCCGGCCCGGTCGCGCGATCCGACAGGATGATGATGTTGTAATCGCCGGAACGGACCGCTTCCTCGGCCTCGGCACAGATCACGTCGAGCGCAGGGCCCATGCCGGCAGCGCCTTGCTCCTGCGGATACGTGATGTCGATGGTGATGGACGTGAAATGGTTGTCCGGCACGTCGCCGATCTGGCGAATGCGCTCCAGCTCGTCGTTCGTGAGGATCGGCTGGCCCACCTCGAGCCGCTTCAGCTTCGAGGTGCCCTCCAGGTCGAGCAGGTTCGGGCGCGGCCCAATGAACGAGACGAGGCTCATGACGAGCTCCTCGCGGATCGAGTCGATCGGCGGGTTCGTCACCTGCGCGAAGTTCTGCTTGAAGTAGGTGTGCAGCAGCTTGGGCTTGTTGGACAGCGCCGAGATCGGCGTATCCGTGCCCATCGAGCCGACGGCTTCCTGGCCGGTCTGGGCCATGGGGGCCATCAGGAACTTGAGGCTTTCCTGCGTGTAGCCGAACGCCTGCTGCAAATCGAGCAGGTCGATGTTGGACTTCCGCCTCTTCGGCATCTTCGGCTGCGGCAGGTCGCTGACCTGGATCTGTGTGCGCCGCAGCCATTGCTCATAAGGATTGCGAGCAGCAAGCTCGGACTTCAGCTCGTCGTCGGAAATAATGCGGCCCTGCTCCAGATCGATGAGCAGCATCTTGCCCGGCTGCAGCCGCCACTTGGCGATGATCTGGTCCTCGGGGATCGGCAGCACGCCGGACTCGGACGACATGATCACCCGGTCGTCCTTGGTGACAAGGTAGCGCGCGGGTCTCAGCCCGTTGCGGTCGAGCGTGGCGCCGATCTGCCGGCCATCGGTGAAGGCCATGGCGGCGGGGCCGTCCCACGGCTCCATGAGGCAGGCGTGGTACTCGTAGAAGGCGCGGCGGCGCGAATCCATCAGCGGATTGCCGGCCCACGCCTCCGGGATCAGCATCATGGCGGCGTGGGCGAGGCTGTAGCCACCCATCACCAGGAATTCGAGCGCGTTGTCGAAGCAGGCCGTGTCCGACTGGCCCTCGTAGGAAATCGGCCAGAGCTTGCTGATATCGTTGCCGAACAGCGGCGAGGACACGGAGGCCTGCCGCGCGGCCATCCAGTTCACGTTGCCGCGCAACGTGTTGATCTCGCCGTTGTGCGCGACCATGCGGTAGGGGTGCGCCAGCTTCCAGGATGGGAAGGTGTTGGTCGAGAACCGCTGGTGGACGAGGGCCAGGGCCGACGCCATCCGCCTGTCCGACAGGTCCTTGTAGTAGGCCTTGAGCTGATAGGACAGGAACATGCCCTTGTAGACGAGGGTGCGGCTCGACAGCGACACGGTGTAATGGCCGATGTCGCGGGCCTTGTAAGCATCGTAGATCGCGTTCGAGACGACCTTGCGGACAATGTACAGCCGCCGCTCGAAGGCATCGTCGTCCCTGATTGCCTTCGGCCGCGCGATGAAGACCTGACGGTGCACGGGTTCCGTCGCTTTCACGCCGTCCGACAGGCAGGAGTTGTCGATGGGCACGTCGCGCCAGCCAATGAGCTGAAGGCCTTCCTCGCGCACGATGCGCGCCCACACGGTCTCGCAGTGGCGGCGCAGCCTCTCATCGCGCGGCATGAAGATGTGCCCGACGGCATAATGCCCGGGCGGCGGCAGCTTGAAGCCGAGCTTTGCGCACTCCTCGGCGAGGAACGCGTGCGGAATCTGGATCAGAATGCCCGCGCCATCACCCGCGATGGGATCGGCGCCCACGGCCCCGCGGTGCTCGAGGTTCTCCAGGATGCTGAGCGCATCCTCGATGATCCCATGACTGGCGCGGGATTTGAGATCGACGATGAAACCGACCCCGCAGGCATCGTGCTCGCGTGCCGGATCGAACAGACCTTTCGGGGCCTGGTCGTCATCGAACCTGTCGTTCAACGCGTCAAGGTTGAAGCGGCTCTCGGTCATGGGTCGGCCTCTCAACCGGGGACCCCCCGGGGCTCGAGTTTATCACAAGGGACTCGTCGATTGTGTGACGGCTCGGGGCTGGATTGCGGGGGCACAGACGGCCCGCTCGTCATCTGCCGGAAATCGAGACGCTCAGTCTCGCGTACGGGTCCGTTTTCGGGTTCCCGTGGCGGTCGAGATGCGTTTTCGGTTTGCGACCGCGCGCACGGTGCCGGACTGCGTCCGCACCATTGCCATCGCCTGATCGAACCGAACCGTAAGCACTGTCGCCTCTAGCGGGGTCTTGGGCCAGCTTCTCATAAAGGACAGGATTGCTGACCTTTCGCAACACATAAGCAGATTTCAGATTGCCGCACAAGCGCCCCTTTCGGAGCATCGCCAATTTTCTGCATGCGACGTGCATGCAGCGCCTGAAGCTGCTTTCGCTCCCAAACCAGGATGACCCGGGTCTGGTTCTTGCGTCAAAAGTCCCGGCTGGACGCTGCTTGCCGATCGCGTTCGTTGCGACGTAACCGCCAGTTCTCGTGGCCACCAGAAACGGGAAGCGGGCGCTTCCGGAGAAGCACCCGCTCCCTTTGCATCAGACCGTGTTTGGGATCAGGCCTTGCTTACGTCGGCCTCGATGGCCCGCTCGGGCGTCCCGATCGGAATGACCCGCGGGCGCATCTGCTCGGGCAGGTTACGCACGAGCTCGATGTGCAGCAGCCCGTCGGTCAGGCTCGCTCCGGTGACCTCGACGTAATCGGCGAGCTGGAAGCGGCGCTCGAAACTGCGCTGCGCGATGCCGCGGTGCAGGTACTCGCGCTGTTTCTCCTCGGGCTTCTTCTCGCCGCGGATCGTCAAGGCGGCGTCTTTCACCTCGACATTGATCTCGTCGGAGCGGAAGCCTGCGACGGCCATCGTGATCCGGTATTCGTTCTCGCCCGTCCGCTCGATATTGTAAGGGGGATAGCTGACGGCCTCGTCGCTGAAGCCCGACACGCTGTCCAAAAGCTGGACGAGACGATCAAAGCCGATGGTGGAACGGTAAAGGGGAGCAAAGTCGAGTCGCATCACAAGTCCTCCTGACAAGCGACATGTGGTCTGCCTGGCCAAGTGGCCCAGGCGCTGAAGCGGTGACCATCCTCGTAGGCATGGACACCACGGATGACTTGGTGCGTGCCCTCCGACTTTCAAGCCCTTCGCACTCGAAGCTGCCGTGGCGCTGCTAAAGGTAAACAACGCCTTCATCTCCCGTTCATCTTCGCGCCGCGATGCTGCGCTCCAGTGGGGGTCTCACGGAGTTTCCGGGAGGATCAGTGATGTCCTTGCGATTGCTGACCGCCGGCCTTGTCGCCGCGTTACCTTTGGCAGCTATTCCAGCAGCTTCGGCGGCCGACCTCGGTCCGCCGTCCGATTACGGATACTCGGAATCTCCCTACGACGATCCGAGATATGCGGATATCTACCGTGACCCCAAGCCGCCCTACGCGCCGCCATTTAGGAAGCCGTGTGCCGAGCGTGACTACGGTTGCTACGACGAGGGGTATGACCCACCGGCTCACGGTAAGTGGCGCGGCGAGTACCTCGAGCCATTACCGCCTCCGCCGGAATTCGATGAGTACCGCCCGCGGAAGGCCTATCTGCCCCCGGCGTGCCTGCCGCGACACGAGATCCGGCGCGCGCTGATCGAGGACGGCTGGTCCGACCTGCACGACTTCGAGTTCGGGAAACGGAAGGCCTTTCTCACTGCGCGGCGGCCGAACGGCTCGCTTTACCGGCTCGAGGTCGACCGCTGCGATGGGGAGGTGGTGCGCGCGGAGCGCATCGAGCATGCCCATGCGCATTCCTGGTCATCGCGGCGGAAAGGTTACCCCACCTTCTGAACCGGCGGCTACGAAGCGCCTCCGGCAGTGCTTGGAGGCGCGTTTGCCGCTGGTCGAGGATTGCCGCCCTGCGATTGAACTTGCCTTCTTGCCGCTCATTGGTGAAGCCTAGCGCGATCGGGAAATTCGCCTACGCTCGCGGCAGGACGCGGGCGAATTTCTCGATCCGACTGGGCCGCCAACTCTGGCGAAGATCGGAATCGGGGCTCTGGGAAGGCAGCCGAACGGCATGGAACTGGTAGCCATCGCAAGAAATCCCGTGCCCAGCGGGGCGATCGTTGGAGCCTACGAAGGCTACGACGGCAATCCCATGCGCTTCGCCCGCTGGGAGCCCACGCGGGGGCAGGCGCGCGGCACGGTCTCGGTATTCACCGGACGCAGCGAGTTCATCGAGAAGTATTTCGAGGTCGTCGCCGACCTGCGCCGGCGCGGCTTCGCCGTGACCGTCATGGACTGGCGCGGGCAGGGGGGCTCCTACCGGCCGCTGCACAATCAGCGCAAGGGGTGGGTGCGCAGCTTCGCCGAGTACGACAAGGACCTCGCCTGCTTCATGGAGCAGGTGGTGCAGCCACAATGCCCGGCACCGTACTATGCCTTGGCGCATTCGATGGGCGGCCACATCCTGCTCAGGGTCGCCAGCCAACCCGGCTGTCCCTTCGAGCGGATCACGGTGCTGGCGCCGATGCTGCGCTTTCACGACAGCAAGGTCGGCACCTCGCAGCGTCTTGCCCGCATCTATGCCGCCCTGGGCACGATTTGCGGCTTCGGCCGGGCCTACGTCCGCGGTGGCTCTGATGACCCCGCCGATCCGGTAGTTTTCGAGGGCAATCCGCTCACCTCCGACGAGGCCCGCTTCGCACGCAATCGCGCGCTGATCGAAGCGGCCCCTCAACTCCTCCTCGGCGCGCCGACCATCGGCTGGCTCAACGCCGCCTACCGCTCGATGGACATGCTCAACGATCCGGCTTACGCCGAGCGCATTAGGGTGCCGCTCATGATAGGGATCGCCGGCCGGGATGTGATCGTCGATCCGCGCGCCACGGAGGCGTTTGCGAACAGGGTGAAGCTGTGCACCACGGTCATGCTTCCGTTGGCCCGGCATGAAATCCTGCAGGAAGCCGACGACATCCGCGGCCGCTTCTGGGCTGCGTTCGACGCCTACTTCGGCGTCGAGCCGGTCGCTTGAACGTGCGAGGTCAGGAAATGAGTGATGAGGTCAGGCGAGCAGTGACAGGGCTTCCTCGTGGACTCGGGGATCGCCGGCCGCCACGATGCGTCCGCCGCTGGCCGCCGATCCACCCTCCCAGGTGGTGATGCGCCCACCGGCACGCTCGATGATCGGAATGAGGGCCGCCACGTCGTAGGACTTGAGGCCGGTCTCGACGACGATGTCGATCATTCCGGCCGCGAGCAGGCAGTAGGCATAGCAGTCGCCGCCGTAGCGCACGGAGCGGACCCGCTCCTTGATCGCCTTGAGCCCCCGCTGATCCTTGGGCGACGAGAACAAGTGTGGGTCGGTGGTGGTGAACATCGCCTCGGCGAGGGAAGGGCAGGGCCGGGTCTTGATCCGCCGCTCCTTCCCGTCGGGTCCGCGGAAATAGCTGGAGCGCTGCCCCGACCAGAAGCGCTCGCGCGTGTAGGGCTGGTCCATCATGCCGATGACCGGCGCACTCCCGTCCATCAGCGCGATGAGCGTGCCCCACAGCGGCATGCCGAGAATGAAGGCGCGGGTGCCGTCGATGGGATCGACAATCCAGCGCATCCGCGCATCCGGGTTGCGCTGCCCGTACTCCTCGCCTTCCAGTCCATGGTCGGGGAAGCGCCTGGCAAGTTCCCTGCTGATGGCGCGCTCCGCGGCCCGGTCTGCGACCGTCACCGGATCGAAGCCGCCAGCGGCCGCCTTGTTCTCGATCGCGATGCGACGGCGGAAGTGCGGGAGGATGGCTGCGCCGGCGAGATCGGCGAAATCGTGTGCCGTCGAGATGTAGTCTGCAATCTCTGATCGAGCGCTCATGATCGTTGCCCCCGCTAGCCGTACCTCGAGATCGCTGCTTGCTAGCCGTCAAAACAGCCGTGTGCAATCGGCTCGAGGTCGAAAAACGGAGGTATTGCCGATTGCGTGTGTTGCCGGCGGGTTACAATCGCAAGAATATCTTCGTGCTTTTCGGCCGGACATCTTGAGACGACTCGTGAATGTCAGCATACCGTTGATGTGAGCCTGCGGCGGATTTCCGCAACGCTCACGCCCACCTTGGGCGATTCCTCCCTAGACTTGGGCCGTTCCGAAATGAGCGGCCTTCTTTTTTGTCAGGCCTTGACGAGATCTCCGGCATTCGCTAGGCCGACAGAGGTACACGCCTATGTCGTTGCTGCTCTGCAAAAAACGCAGTTGTTTTTTGTGCGCTGCACCTCTAGTTATTGCGGTGCGGCGGGCGAGCACTTCGCTCGTCTTTCGCAGCCCTCCTTGGGCGTTTCCTCCCTAGACTTGGGCCGTTCGGAACCCCGGACGGCCTCTTTTTTTGCAAGTCGGGACGGCTGAGGAAGGCTTTGATCCTGTATCGGAATTGTCAGGGCCTGGGGCGTTCCATCAATTGCGACGTTTCGTTCCGTTCTTGGCACTTGAAACGAGTTAACCCACACCACATACTTATGCGCGTGAGTTCGGTGCTTCCACCGGGCTCACAGCCCTCCTTTGGGCGTTTCCTCCCTAGACTTGGGCCGTTCGGTAACCCGGACGGCCTCTTTTTTTGAACGGGCCGTGGGTCGGGGTCGCCTATTCGGCTGCGGCCCGCGGCGCGATGACGGGCGGCAGCTCCGAGAAGATGCGCGCGATCATCTGGATGAGATCGTGTCTGAGCCGGCCAAAGTTCGCCGTTCTCGTCAGCCGACTCTCGTTCAGGTAGAGACCCCGGTTGATCTCGATCTGCAAAGCGTGCACGCCCTTGAATGGCTGCCCGTAATGCTCGGTGATGAATCCGCCGGCATAGGGCCGGTTGAGCTGCACTTGATAGCCGCGCTGTGTGATCACCTCGCGGAACAGGCGCGTCACCTTTGCATCACATGAAGCGCCGAAGCGGTCGCCGATCACGAAGTCGGGGCGCGATCCGCTGGGCTGGTGGATCGAGGACGACGGCATCGAATGGCAATCGACGAGAATGGCGATGCCGAAGCGGCGCCTGGTCCGCTCCAGGAGCTGTGCAACCCGGGCATGAAACGGCTTATAGAGCCTCTCGATGCGCTCGATGGCCGCCGATAACGGCAGCGGCTCGTCGTAGATCTCCTCGCCGTCGGCAACGATCCGGGCCAGGGTGCCGAGCCCGCCGACGACCCGCATCGTCTGCGTGTTGGCGAAATGCGGCAGGGGCTCCTCGAAGAGCTCCGGGTCAAGCTCGTAAGGCTCGCGATTGACGTCGAGGTAAGCGCGCGGGAACCGGGCCGCAATCAGCGGCGCCCCAAGAGTGGCAACGTCGCCGAACAGCTCGTCGACGAAACAGTCTTCGGACTTGCGCAGGGTGTGCGCGTCGAGGCGCGAGCGTTCCAACAGGACGCTGGGGTAGACGTTGCCCGAGTGGGGCGAGCAGAAAACGAACGGCGTCGTCTGCTCGACCGGCTCGCGGACGACGAACGGCGGTGTCAGCTCCGCCAGGATAGACGCTCTTTCGCGCTGGGACATGGGTCCATGAACTGATCAGAGTTGAGGCTCACTGTGCCGCAAGCCGGGGCGCAGTGTCTATGAGGCAAGTAGCATTGCCCCCATCGGCAGTGCGGCTCCGTAGACCCTCGGCCCGACTCTGCCTGGCGTCTCATCGGTTGGTGTGAAGTGTGGTCGGTTCATTCCTCGTTTACCCAAATCGCGCCAGATTCCGCTGGCACGTGGCCTTTGACGCCCATATTCTGCGCTCCTTAGCAAAGCATAACGCGTAACCATGCCAGCTAAACCTTCGCGTCTGCCGATCGTACGCATCCTGCTCGCCGAGGACGACGAGTCGATGCGCGGCTTTCTCGAGCGGGCGCTGACGAAGGCCGGCTACGACGTCATCTCGTTCGCCAATGGAGCTGATGCGTATCAGCGGCTGAAGGAGGAGCCGTTCACGCTGCTGCTGACGGACATCGTGATGCCGGTGATGGACGGCATCGAGCTGGCGCGCCGCGCGAGTGAGCTCGATCCGGAGCTGAAGATCATGTTCATCACCGGGTTCGCGGCCGTGACGCTGAACACGGACCCGGGCGCGTTCAAGGATACGCGTGTCCTGTCGAAGCCATTCCACCTCAAAGACCTCGTCAGAGAGGTGGACCGGCTGCTTGCCGCGTAGGGTTCGCCAAGGCAGCGGAAACGCTGGACGAACGCTTCCGGGTGGGCAATCAGGCCCGATCGCTCAGCATTTGCTGAGAGAGGCCGACACCTCGCGGATGTAATCGGCCCGGGCCGGCGTCACCGTCACCGACTGTTTGCAGCCCGAGCCAACGACCGTCATCTTCGCCGTGAAGAACTGGCCGCTCAGCACGACGTCGAAGCCTCCTTCCTTCACAACGCCGGCCACCGTGCCTTTGAGGCCGACGTAGATGTTGTCCTGCCAGCGCCCGACAACCTTATCCCCGCGCAACTCGAGATGGGTCGCCGCGTCGAGCTTGTAGTTGGCGCTCTTGCAGCGCAGGTTCTGCTGAAGCCGCGTGACACTGCCTTGGGGGATGTAGGTCACAACGCATTTGAAGCTCTCGGCCGGACCGGATGCCGGCTTCACCGTGCCATGGCCGGACCAGCGGCCTGCAAGGGACGCGAAGGTGTCCGGCAGTCTGGCCGAAGCCCACTGTGCATAGCTGGCGACGCCGGTGAGGCAAATGCTGGAAGAGACGGCAGCGGCGAGTAGGCGCGAGCGGATCGCCATGGGCGAGTTCTCCTGGACCTCTTACGTGGCGCGCTGCCGCCACCGGAATGCCTCGGGATCGGCGGACGGGCGCCAGAGCTGAATTGGAACAATGCGTGGCAGGCCCAAGTTCTTGTGATCTGCACCCTGCCGATGCGCACACTGCTTCGCGATTTCGGCAACTTGTTGTCCATTCAACTCTTGAATTTTCGACGGCCGCGCTGCCGGTCTTCCGATCGGAACGATTTGGCCTCGGCGGCGATTGCGGGAGAAATGGGACAGCAGAAGAAAGCTTCGTGGCGAGCGACAACGACAGAACCCGCATGAACCCGGGCGACGACGCTCCGCCCGGCACGCCGGGGACCGGCGAGGACGTTTGCCCGGTCTGCCGCGGCACGGGACGGATCAGCAACAGCCCGTGCGAGAACTGCGGCGGCACGGGCAAGGTGATCGAGGGGATTGGCGGCGCCTGACGAGCGGAGGATCGCTGGTCCTGATTTTGGGGCGTCGCAATTTCTGGCCTTGTGCCATTTGCCGGCGCAGAACCCGCTTGCAGCATGCGCCTGGAACGGCTAGGAAGCAGGCAGTTCAAGGGGCGCGTAGCTCAGCGGTAGAGCACTACCTTGACATGGTAGGGGTCACAGGTTCGATCCCTGTCGCGCCCACCATTTTCCTCCAAAGCCACGGTTCGCCAAGCGGCTACCATCGCGAGCCAAGACAGCCGTTCGCCTGCCGACCGGTTGCTGCGCGGTGGTCACCTGACCGTATTCGACTCGCAAAAAACGGCGGCAACCGAGGTGCCGCCGTTTTTGATGCCAGTCGGTCTAGCCCTGGCGCTTCAGTCCGAAGCTTGGCGCCGGGGCTCGTTCGAAATCAGTGCTGGTCGCCCTTGATCCGCGGCAGCGTCTCGAAGCAGTGGAACGGCGGCGGTGAGGACAGCGTCCACTCGAGCGTGGTTGCGCCCTCGCCCCATGGATTTGCCTCGGCCTGCCGCTTCTTCGCGAACGCTACGGCAATTCCCGCGAAGAAGACCAGGACGCCCAGGGCGGAAATGTAGGATCCCATTGAGGAGACCTTGTTCCAGAGGGCGAACGCGTCGGGGTAATCGGCATAGCGCCGCGGCATGCCCGACAGCCCTAGGAAGTGCTGCGGGAAGAACGTGAGGTTGACGCCGATGAACGTCAGCCAGAAGTGCAGCCGCCCCATGAACTCGGAGTACATGTAGCCGCTCATCTTCGGGAACCAGTAGTACCAACCGGCGAACAGCGTGAAGAGCGCTCCGAGCGACATCGTGTAGTGGAAATGCGCGACCACGTAGTAGGTGTCGTGGAAGGCCCTGTCGAGGCCGGCATTGGCCAGCACGACGCCGGTTACGCCGCCGATGGTGAACAGGAAGATGAACCCGAGGGCGAAAAGCATCGGCACCGTGAAGCGGATGGACCCGCCCCACATGGTCGCGATCCAGGAAAAGATCTTCACGCCCGTGGGCACCGCGATCACCATGGTCGCGAACATGAAGTACGCCTGCGCGTCGACGGACATTCCCGCGGCGTACATGTGGTGGGCCCAGACGATGAAGCCGACGACGGCGATCGCGACCATCGCATAGGCCATGCCGAGGTAGCCGAAGATCGGCTTCCGCGAGAAGGTCGAGATGACGTGGCTGACCAGTCCGAAGCCCGGCAGGATGATGATGTAGACCTCCGGATGCCCGAAGAACCAGAAAAGGTGCTGATAGAGCAGCGGATCACCGCCACCGGCTGCCGCATAGAACGTCGTGCCGAAGTTGCGGTCGGTCAGCAGCATGGTGATGGCGCCGGCCAGCACAGGCAACGACAGCAACAGCATGAAGGCCGTTACCAGGATCGACCACGCGAACAGGGGCATCTTGTGCAGTGTCATGCCCGGTGCCCGCATGTTGAAGATCGTGGTGATGAAGTTGATCGAGCTGAGGATCGACGACGCACCCGCGATGTGCAGTGCGAGAATGGCGAAGTCGACGGCAGGGCCCGGGTGCCCCGACGTGGACAGCGGCGCATAGGCCGTCCATCCGACGCCAGCGCCGCAGCCCGCCAGATCCAGCTTGGCCGGGTCGAGGCTGATGACGCAGGAGCCCTCACCCTCCACGAACAGCGACAGGATCAGCAGCAGGAAGGCCGACGGCAACAGCCAGAACGAGATGTTGTTCAAACGAGGGAATGCCATGTCGGGCGCGCCGATCATGATCGGCACGAACCAGTTGCCGAACCCTCCGAACAGAGACGGCATGATCATGAAGAACACCATGATCAGCCCGTGTCCGGTCGTGAACACGTTGAACATGTGAGGATTCGAAAAGTACTGGAGCCCCGGCTCCTGCAGCTCCAGCCGCATCCCGATGGATAAAAGCCCGCCCACGATCCCGCCGATCATGGCGAAGACCAGGTACATCGTCCCGATGTCCTTGTGGTTGGTGGACAACAACCAGCGTCGCCAGCCGTGCGGACGATGAGTGTCATGGATGGCTGCAGCCGTTGTCATCGCGGCGTCTCCCCGTTTGGATGCATGCGTCGGAAGCGACAAATCTGCGGCAAGGGCGACACGCGCGCTTGATCCAGATCAGATCCGGATGCGGCGAAATGTACTGATCCTGTCGGACCCGGCATGTCGCATTAGAATTTCCAGGCCGGGTGTGATTGAGCGTTTCGCCGAGCGCCGAGCCAATCCATGCCGGTGCCACGGAGTGCGCGCGGGATGTTCCGCAGAAGTTGCCGGACCTGCTCGATTCGCGACATCGCCATCTGCCAGGCCTTACCGGTCTCGGCGCTCGCCGACCTCAACCGCATGGCCTGGCGGAAGCTCGTGCGCGCCGGCAGCCCGATCTTTGGCGCGGGCGACGATTCGGGCATCGTGGCGAATGTCGTTTCAGGTGTCGTGCGCCTTTCGCGCTCGCTGGGAGACGGGCGGACACAGATCGTAGGCCTTCAGTTCGCGCCCGAATTCATTGGTCGACCGTTCGCGGGAAGCAGCAACATTTCGGCCGAGGCGGCCACTGACGTCGAACTGTGCTGCTTTGCCAAACCGCAGTTCGAGACGCTCCTGCGTACCCATCGCGGCTTGCAGGAGCTGCTCATGCAGCGCATGGTTCAGGACCTCGATCAGGCGCGGGAGTGGATGCTGCTGCTCGGTCGCAAGACCGCCCTCGAGCGCGTCGCGACGCTTCTGGTGCTCTGCGCCGAGAAGATGACTGGCGGCTGCTCGAATCGCGGTGAGCTCGATGGGCTGGAGCTGGAGCTGCCGCTGTCGCGCACCGAAATGGCGGAGTATCTCGGCCTCACTCTTGAGACGGTCAGCCGGATGCTGCGCAGCCTGGCCCAGTCCGGCGCCATTGCCGTCCACCGGGGACGCAGGCTCACGATCACGAATGCCAGCGCGTTGCGCCGGTGCGCTGAGTTGGCAGCTTGATTGTTATTCCTTAACCGAGATTATCGTATCGGTATGTGGCGGCCGCACGGCCGTTAAGGTTCAAGCTGTTGAAATCCACCGACATTGTGGTAGCTAGCTGACTTCTTGATAGCTTACCAGCCGAAGGGTATGGCAGGTGAGCTGTCAGAATGGCAGCTAATGGCCAGGGGAGAAGTGGCCGGCAATGGCATCAGTTGAGATCAGGGATGTCCGAAAGTCCTTCGGGACGACGGCTGTCATCCATGGCGTATCGATCGACATCTCTGATGGCGAGTTCGTAATCCTCGTGGGGCCATCCGGTTGCGGCAAGTCCACCCTTCTTCGGATGGTGGCCGGTCTCGAGAGCATCACAGCCGGCGAGATCCGCATCGGGAGTCGCGTCGTCAACAATATCCCGCCCAAGGAGCGGGATATCGCGATGGTGTTCCAGAACTACGCCCTTTATCCGCACATGACCGTAGCGGATAACATGGCATTCTCGCTCAAGCTCAGGGGCGCGCCGAAGAGCGAGATTCAAGAGCGCGTGAACAAGGCGGCCGATATTCTGGGGCTGCAGAACCTGCTCCAAAGATATCCGCGTCAGCTCTCGGGCGGTCAGCGCCAGCGCGTCGCCATGGGTCGCGCCATCGTCCGCGATCCGCAGGTCTTCCTGTTCGACGAGCCGCTGTCGAACCTCGACGCGAAGCTCCGCGTGCAGATGCGCACCGAGATCAAGGAGCTGCATCAGCGCCTGAAGACGACCACGGTCTACGTCACTCACGACCAGATCGAGGCCATGACCATGGCCGACAAGATCGTGGTGATGCACGACGGCATCGTCGAGCAGATGGGCGCCCCTCTCGATCTTTACGACCGTCCCAACAACCTGTTCGTTGCCGGCTTCATCGGCTCGCCGGCCATGAATTTCATCAAAGGCAAGATCGTCTCGGACGGCTCGCCGCGTGTCGTGACCGAGAGCGGCATCGCGCTGCCGGTCAACGACGTGCCGCAGGGCTCGGACGGGCGGCCGGTGATCTATGGCATCCGGCCAGAGCATTTCGTTGTCGATTCGGAGAACGGCATCCCTGCCGAGGTCGTCGTCGTCGAGCCAACGGGCTCGGAGACGCAGGTCTTCGCCAAGCTCGGCGGCCAGGAAATCGTCGGCGTGTTCCGCGAGCGCGTTGCGGTCGGCCCGGGAGATAAGCTGCCTCTCGCGCCCAATCCTGCGCTCGTACATCTGTTCGATCAGGAAACGGGGCAGCGCATCTGATGCCGTCCACCACAAGATGTCCGCGAGTGTGCCGACAGCCCAAGGGGGCACGCTGACCGCAACAGTAAATCGTCTGCTGAGGAGGAACACACCGATGACGATTTCAAGACGCAATTTCATGATCGGGACCGGCGGTCTGGTCGCAGGAGCGGCTGGTTTGCCGCTCATCGGTGCGGCGCGCGCCGAAATGCCCAAGTACGTGCCGGAGAAGGGGGCATCGTTGCGCATGCTGCGCTGGGCGCCCTTCGTGAAGGGCGAGGAAGATGCCTGGCTCGCCAACACCAAGAAGTTCACGGAAGCGACTGGCGTCGAAGTCCGCATCGACAAGGAGAGCTGGGAGGACATCCGGCCGAAGGCTGCCGTCGCCGCCAACGTGGGCTCCGGCCCGGACATCATCTGGGTGTGGTTCGACGACGCTCACCAGTATCCCGACAAGCTGCTCGACGTGACGGAGCTCGCCGAGTCTCTCGGCCAGCAGTACGGCGGCTGGTATGAGGGTCTCGAGGGCTACGCCAAGCGCGACGGCCGCTGGATCGCCCTGCCGCTCGCCGCCATTGGCAACGCCGTTTGCTATCGCGAGAGCTGGGTCAAGGAAGCGGGCTTCTCGAAGTTCCCCGAGAAGACCGATGAGTTCCTTGAGTTGTGCAAGGCTCTCAAGGCCAAAGGGCATCCAGCCGGCTTCACGCTGGGTCACGGCGTCGGCGACGGCAACAACTTCTGCCATTGGGTGCTGTGGAGCCACGGCGGCAAGATGGTCGACGAGAACGGCAAGGTCGTCATCAATAGCCCGGAGACGATCGCCGCGCTCCGCTATGCGCGCGAGCTTTATCAGACGTTCATTCCGGGCACGGAGAGCTGGCTCGACGTCAACAACAACCGCGCCTTCCTCGCGGGTGAGGTGTCCGTGACCGCAAATGGCGTATCGCTCTACTACGCCGCCAAGAACGATCCGAAGCTCGCGGACATCGCCAAGGACATCCGCACGACGAACTTCCCGGTCGGCCCGGTCGGCAAGAAGGTGGAGCTGCACCAGACCACGTCCGCGGTGATCTTCAAGTACACGAAGTATCCGCAGGCGGCACTCGCCTACCTTCAGTTCATGTACGACAAGCCGCAGTTCGATGCCTGGCTCGAGGGGGCCAGCGCCTACTGCTGCCAGCCGCTGAAGGCCTACGAGAGCCATCCGATCTGGAAGGCGGATCCGATCCATGCGCCGTATGCGCAGGCGTCGGCCACGCTCCGGCCGAACGGTTACGCCGGTCCGCTGGGCTACGCGTCGGCAGCCGTGATGGCGGACTACATCGTCGTCGACATGGTCGCCGAGGCCGCCACCGGCCAGCGGACACCGGAGGAAGCGGCCAAGCGTGCCGAGCTGCGCGCCAACCGCTATTACCGGGTCTAGGTGAGCTCCGGTTCCGACCGGCACGCATTAGCGCGCCACGAATCTCCCTCTCCCCGGTGGGGGAGAGGGTTCGAGGCGAGGAAGTTTCGACTGTAGCCGTTGCAACCCCTCGCCCGGCCCTTCGGGCGGGCCTCTCCCCCTGGGAGGGGTGAAGGCAGTGCCTCGTGCTATCCTTTCAGCGGCAATCGGAACGACTTTCAAATTTCTGGGGTGAGCATGAGCATCGCCGTAGCAAAGGCTGAATCCCATCGGAGCTGGCGGCGCATCGATCTGAGCCAGGGCCGTAACGTGCTCGGGCTCCTATTCATGCTGCCGGCGGCGGTGTTCCTGCTCGTGTTCCTGACCTACCCGCTCGGCCTCGGGGTATGGCTTGCCTTCACGGATACGCGAATCGGCCGGCCCGGTGTCTTCATCGGCCTGGAAAACTACGAGTTGCTCTGGGGAGACCCCGTCTTCTGGCTCTCCGTTTTCAATACCATCCTCTACACGGTCGTTGCATCGATCCTGAAGTTCGCGCTCGGCCTGTGGCTGGCGCTGCTTCTCAACAATCACCTGCCGTTCAAAGCCTTCTTCCGCGCGATCGTCCTGCTGCCGTGGGTGGTGCCGACGGTGCTTTCGGCCATCGCGTTCTGGTGGATCTACGACGCACAATTCTCGATCATTTCGTGGGTGCTCATGAAGTGGGGGCTGATCGATACGCAGATCAATTTCCTCGGCGACCCGACGAACGCGCGGGCCTCGGTCATCGCGGCGAATGTCTGGCGCGGCATTCCTTTCGTCGCCATTTCGCTGCTCGCGGGCCTGCAGACGATCCCGCCCTCGCTTCATGAAGCCGCCACGCTCGATGGGGCCACGCCATGGCAGCGCTTCCGCTACATCACGCTGCCGATGTTGACTCCGATCATCGCGGTCGTGATGACCTTCTCGGTGCTGTTCACCTTCACGGATTTCCAGCTCATCTACGTGCTGACCCGCGGCGGTCCGCTCAACGCCACGCACCTGATGGCCACACTGAGTTTCCAGCGGGCGATTCCGGGCGGCCAGCTCGGGGAGGGCGCCGCAATCGCGGTGGCGATGATCCCCTTCCTGCTTGCTGCAATCCTGTTCAGCTATTTCGGCCTGCAGCGCCGGCGCTGGCAGCAAGGCGGCGCGGACTGACGGCGTTGCGAGAGGACTGAAGTCATGACAATCGCCACCTCCCGCCAGGAAGACGCCGTCACGACGCACATCGGTGACGAAGGCGGCATGGGCTATCTCGAGCGCCTGCCGCGCCGGATCGTCACGATATACATTCCGCTGTTCGTCTTCGTATTCGTTCTGCTGTTCCCGTTCTACTGGATGGCGATCACGTCGGTGAAGCCGAACTACCAGCTGACCGACTATGCCAACTTCAGCCCGTTCTGGGTCGTCGAGCCGACGCTTGAGCACATCAAGTATTTGCTGTTCGAGACGTCCTATCCGGGCTGGCTCTGGAACACGATCGTCATCTCGGTGGCATCGACGTTCGTCTCGCTGGCCGCGTCCGTTTTTGCGGCCTACGCCATCGAGCGGCTGCGCTTCGTCGGGGCAAAGTACGTCGGGCTTGCAATCTTTCTGGCCTACCTCGTGCCGCCGTCGATCCTGTTCATCCCGCTGGCGCTGATGGTGTTCGGGTTCGGCATCTACGACACCAAGCTCGCGCTCATCTTCACCTATCCGACGTTCCTCGTGCCGTTCTGCACGTGGCTATTGATGGGCTATTTCCGCTCGATCCCCTACGAGCTCGAAGAATGCGCGCTGATCGACGGCGCCTCGCGCTGGCAGATCCTCACCAAGGTGCTGCTGCCGCTTTCCGTGCCAGGATTGATTTCCGCCGGCATCTTTGCGTTCACCCTGTCATGGAACGAGTTCATCTACGCGCTCACCTTCATCCAGTCATCCGAGAACAAGACGGTTCCGGTAGGCGTGCTGACGGAGCTGGTGCGTAGCGATGTGTACGAGTGGGGTTCGCTGATGGCCGGCGCCCTGATCGGCTCGCTGCCGGTCGTCATTCTCTATTCCTTCTTCGTCGAGCACTATGTCTCGTCGATGACCGGTGCAGTGAAGGAGTAGGCCTCCACTTCTTCCGGTTCGACACCAGCGGCCGTCGCGCAGTGTCCGTGCGGCGCCGTGGCGCATCGATACCTGCAATCATCATTGCGCATAGCTCAGCCCCTCCTCCGGGGTAAGCGCATCCATGTGCTCACTCAGGATTCCGAATGTCCTCGCCTTCTGAAGAGGCGATGTGAAATAATTTGCTCTCGACGTCGCGGAACTGCGGCTGGTCTGAGCAATATCGCTTCTGAATTGCGGCCGCAAAGAGCAAGTCATTCTTGACACGGGGGCAGCCGCGCGCCACAAGTCTGGTGCTACACATTGTTTCCCGTGACGGAGAGGGACATGCCGGAACTGACCCGATGGCTTGCGCCATCACTGCTGGGTGGCCTGCTGGCTGCCGGTGCGCTCTTCCCCGCGTTGGCGGCTGACGAGACGCCCAAGCGCGGTGGAACGCTGTTCTATCACATGGTTTCGGAGCAACGGGTTCTGAACCCGGCGACGCGCGCATCGAACGGCGTCTACGAGATCACGGGCAAAATCGTCGAACCGCTGATCGATCGGACCTATGATGGCTACGTGGGGGTGCTGGCGACGGAGTGGTCCTCCTCGGAGGACGGCAAGACGATCACCTTCAAGCTGCGCCAGGGTGTGAAGTGGCACGACGGCAAGCCGTTCACCTGCGATGATGTCTCCTTCACCGCAATGGAGTTCTGGAAGAAGCTGCTGAACTACAGCTCCACGCTGCAGCAGTATCTCGAGGCGGTCGACTGCCCCGATCCGCACACGGCGGTGTTCCGCTATTCGCGGCCGATGCCGTTGTCGCTGCTCGTCGCCGCCATGCCGGACCTCGGCCATCCGTTGCCCAAGCACCTTTACGAGGGGACGGATTACCTCAAGAACCCGCATAACACTGCGCCGGTCGGCACGGGCCCGTTCAAGTTCGTGCAGTACGAGCGCGGCCAGTACGTGATCGCCGAGCGCAACGAAGATTACTGGCGCGGCAAGGAATACCCGTATCTGGATCGCATCGTCTGGCGCTTCATCCCGGACCGTTCGGCGGCCGCGGCGGCCCTTGAGGCCGGCGAAATCCACGAATCGGGGTTCATCGGTATCTCGATGGCCGATATCGAGCGGCTGTCGAAGGATCCGCGCTTCGACGTGGGCACGAAGGGATACGAGAACAACGTGGCCCACAGCACCATCGAGTTCAATCATCGGAACAAGGCGCTGGCCGACATCCGCGTGCGCCGCGCGATTTATCACGGGCTCGACATCGACCGCGCCATCAAGACGATCATGCGCGGTTTTGCGAAGCCTGGCCGCGGCCCGATCCCGTCGGCCGGCGGGATCAACTATACCGATGATGTGAAGGTCTACGAGTACGATCCCGAGAAGGCGAAGGCGCTGCTCGATGAGGCGGGCTACAAACCTGGCCCGGACGGCATTCGCCTGCGGCTGCGCCATCGCCCGGCGCCCTGGGGCGAGTATACCCAGCTGTGGGCCGAGTTCTTCGCCCAGTCCATGCGGGAGATCGGCATCGACGTGACGCTGCTGACGAACGATGCGCCCACCTTCCTCAACGGTGTCTATCGCGACCACGACTTCGATACGGCCAACGGCTGGCACCAGTTCCGCGCCGACCCGGCGGTCTCGACGATGGTCTGGCTGCGCAGCGGTGCGCCCGTGGGCACCCCGTGGTCGAACCAGTTCGGCTACAAGAACGAGAAGCTGGACAAGATGATCGACGACGCGGCTTCCGAGCTCGACCCGGAGAAGCGCGCGAAGATGTATCATGAGATCCAGCGGCTCGTGATGGAGGAAGTGCCCATCATCTTCGCCATCGAGCACCCGTTCATCTCGGTGACGAGCAAGAAGGTGAAGAACCACCACAACACGCCGCGCTGGAACTCCTCGTCAGCCTACGATACCTGGCTCGCCGAGTGAGATGACGGCTCTGCTCCGGCCCGCTGACGGGCCGGAGCTTGCAATCCGGAGTGCGGATACGGCCAGCACCGATGCTGAACTACTTGCTCAAGCGGATTGTCCAGGTGGTTCCGGTCGTTCTGATCATCATGATCGGAACGTTCCTGCTGCTCAAGCTGGCTCCTGGCGACACGGTCGACGCGCTCGTCGGCGACATGGGTGGCGCCGATCCGCAGGTCATCGCCCGCCTGCGCGCCGAATATGGGCTCGACCAGCCCGTCTGGGTGCAGCTCCTGGTCTATATGAAGAAGCTGGTCCAGTTCGACTTCGGCTGGTCGTTCGTGCACGAGCAGCCGGTGGCGACCGTTCTGATGAGCCGGCTCGGGCCCACGCTGCTGCTCATGCTGTCCTCCCTCTTCTTCGCCGTCAGCATCGGCTCCGTGCTGGGAATGATTGCGGCACGGAAGGCCTATTCGCTGACCGACAACGTGATCAGCACACTGGGCCTCATCTTCTATGCCACGCCCAGTTTCTTCCTTGGCTTGATGATGATCGTGCTGTTCTCGGTGAAGCTCGGTTGGCTGCCGGTCGGCGGCATCCAGACGATCCCCTCGTTCTATTCCGGTTGGGATTATGTGATCGACGTCGCTGAGCACCTCATCTTGCCGACGGCTTCGCTATCGCTCATCTATCTCGCTCTTTACATGCGCCTAATGCGGACCAGCGTGCTGGAGGTCGCGGATCTGGATTACGTGCGCACAGCGCGTGCGAAGGGCGCCGGCGGGGCTCGGCTGATGATCCACCACATTGCGCGCAATGCGCTGCTGCCCGTCATCACGCTGCTCGGCGTCCAGTTCTCGACGATCCTGGGCGGTTCGGTGGTCATCGAGACGGTCTTCGCGCTGCCGGGCCTCGGCCAGCTCGCCTACCAGGCAGTGATCCAGCGCGACATGAACGTGCTGATGGGACTCGTCTTTCTGAGCTCCGTCCTGGTGATCGTCGTCAACTTTCTGATCGACCTCATTTACGCGAGCCTCGACTCGAGGATCGAACTGTCATGAGCCTGATCGAAGCCAAGATCGAAGCTGCCCCGCCGTCGGCATGGAGCGAATTGTGGCGCCGCTACAGGCGAAACCGCGCTGCGGTGCTGGGCCTCGTCCTGCTGGGACTGGTGCTTGCCATGGCGGCAACGGCCGGGTTGGTCGAGCCGGAGGATCCGTTGCGGCGGGCCGGCGAGCCGCTGATTCCTCCGTTCACGAGCTGGGCGACTCCTCTCGGGACGGACCAGCTGGGTCGGGACATCCTGGCCGGCATTTTTCACGGTGCACGCACGTCGCTGCTGATCGGCATCGTCTCGACGGTCATCGCTGTCAGCATCGGCATCCTGGTCGGGTCCGTATCGGGCTATTTCGGCGGCTGGATCGACGATACGCTGATGCGGATCACCGAGGCATTCCAAACGATACCGAATTTCGTTCTGCTGCTGGCGCTCGTCGCCATCATGGGCTCCTCATTGCAGAACATGATCATCGCCATCGGCATCGTGTCCTGGACGGCGCCCGCACGGCTCGTACGCGCCGAATTCCTGTCGCTGCGCGGCCGCGAGTTCGTCGAGGCGGCGCGCAATCTGGGCGTCGGCGATGCGGGGATAATCTTCCGGGAAATCCTGCCGAACGCATTGCCGCCGGTGATCGTCTTCGCATCCGTCATCATGGCCATCTCCATTCTGCTGGAATCCGCACTCGCATTCCTCGGCCTTGGCGACCCCAACTACGCGAGCTGGGGCAACATGATCGGCATGGGGCGATCGGTGCTGCGTACCGACTTCTATTGTGTCGCCATCCCCGGCATCGCGATCATCGTTACGGTGCTTGCCTTCAGCCTGATTGGGGAGGGCCTCAACGAGGCTGTGAATCCACGCCAGAAGAAATCATGAGCAAGCAACAGACGACAGGCCCCGTACTCGAGATCGAGGGATTGCGGATCGCGCTGCCGGAAGGCGCGGACCGGCCGCTGGCGATCGACGGCTTGAATCTCAGCGTGAATGCGGGGGAAATCGTCTGTCTCGTGGGCGAGAGTGGATCGGGCAAGACGCTGGCGGCCTCCGCTGTGATGCGCCTGCTGCCAGAGCCGCATGTGCGCGTGACGGCCGGGACGGTGCGCTTCGAGGGGCAGGACCTGTTCCAGCTTTCCGAAAAGCAAATGCGGGCCCTGCGCGGCAGCCGCATGTCCATGATCTTCCAGGAGCCGATGACGGCGCTCAACCCGCAGAAGCGGGTCGGCTGGCAAATCGACGAGGTTTTGCGGCTGCATACAAACCTTTCCAGAAAAGAGCGGCACGCGCGCGTTCTGGATATCCTGGAGCAGGTGCGCATTCCCGATCCGGCCTCGGCGGTCAACGCCTATCCGCACCAGATTTCCGGCGGCCAGCGCCAGCGCGTGATGATCGCCATGGCCCTCGTGCTGCAGCCGAAGCTGATCATCGCCGACGAGCCCACGACGGCGCTCGATGTCACCACGCAGCTCCAGGTGCTGCGGCTCGTTCGCGAGCTGCAAGCCAAATTCGGCACGGGCGTTCTGTTCATTACGCACGATTTCGGCGTCGTGGCTGAAATCGCGGACCGCGTAGCCGTGCTCCGGCAGGGCGAGCTGGTGGAGCAGGGGCCAGCATCGGAGGTGTTGAACCGGCCGCGCCATCCGTACACCCAGGCGCTGATCGCAGCGGTTCCGGATCTCAGGCCGCCAAAGCCCAAAGACTTTTCCGGCGCCCCCGAGGTGTTGCGTGTCGCGAACCTGAAAAAGACCTTCAAGCCAAAGCGCAGCCTGTTCGGGCGACGCCGCAACGCTGTCGTTGCCGTGGACGATGTGTCGTTCGAACTGCGCAAGGGCGAAACGCTCGGCATCGTCGGTGAAAGCGGTTCCGGCAAAACGACGGTTTCGCGCTGCGTGACCCGCCTGCTCGAGGCAGACGGCGGCTCGGTCAGGCTCGGCGAAAGCGATGTGCTGAATGCGTCGCGCCGCGACTTGCGCGCCCTGCGGCGGGACATCCAGATGGTTTTCCAGGACCCGATGGCCTCGCTCAATCCACGCAAGCGCGTGGTCGATCTGATCGCCCAGGGCCCGATCGTTCACGGCGAGGATCCGGAAAAAGCGCGAGCGCGGGCGCGGGAGTTGCTGTCGCTGGTCGAGCTCAGCCCCGCTGCGGCGGAGCGCTATCCACACGAGTTTTCCGGTGGTCAGCGCCAGCGCATCGGCATTGCCCGCGCACTGGCGCTCAATCCCAAGATCATCGTCGCGGACGAGCCCGTTTCGGCGCTCGACGTTTCCGTGCAGGCGCAGGTGCTGAAGCTGCTCGCGGACCTGCGCGACCGACTCTCTCTGTCACTCCTTTTCATCACACACGATTTGCGGGTCGCGGCGCAGCTCTGCGATCGCGTGGCCGTCATGGAGAAGGGCAAGATCGTGGAGATCGGTCCGACGGCCACGGTCTTCTCGAACCCGACACACCCCTATACGCGGAAGCTCCTCGCCTCGATCCCAGGGCGAAACTGGACGCCGCCCGTCCTTGCCGGAAATGCAGCATGAGCAGAAACGGGAATATGCAGATCAAATGGCCCAATTCCATCTGGGCCGCCGTTACGCCGCCTCGCGACATTGCGCCAGCATTGAGGGGCGATACTCAGGCCGATGTCGTCGTCATCGGCGGAGGCTTTTCCGGGTTGTCGACCGCCTTGCATCTGGCAAAGCGCGGGCGGCAGGTGATGCTGCTCGAAGCGATGGCCGTCGGCTGGGGTGCCTCGGGCCGCAACAACGGCCAGGTCATTCCCACCATGTCCGCAGCCGAGCCGGATCAGTTCGTCGAGCGATTCGGCGAAACCGGCGAGCGGCTCGCGCGCCTGATCGGGCAGAGCGCGGATATTCTCTTCCGGCTCGTCGAATCCGAGAAGATTGATTGCGAGGCGGAGCAGACGGGCTGGTTCCAGCCCGCTCATTCGCCGGGCCGCATAAAGCTGAGTGAGAAGCGCGTCGAGGCTTGGCGCCGCTACGGCTCGCCGGCGGAGCTCCTTGATCGCGCCGCGGCGGCGCGGCTGCTCGGGTCCGATTTCTGGTACGGCGGCATGTTCAATCCGACCGGCGGGCACATCAACCCGCTGGCGCTGGCCAGGGGACTGGCCGAAGCCTGCGTCCGGCAAGGCGTCGTTCTACACGAGGCGTCGCCGGTGACGGGCTACACGCGCGAAGGCGATGGCTGGCGCGTGCGCACGGCACAGGGCTCGGTGCATGCGTGTGCCGTGGTGCTTGCGACGAACGCCTATACGGATGCGATCGAAAACCGATTGGAGCCGCGGATTTCGCGAACAGTCGTCCCGGTGCTGTCCTGGCAAATGGCGACCGAGCCGATCGGGGACAATCTGCGGGCGACCATCGTTCCGGGTCGACAGGCCATTTCCGACACCCGGGCGGATCTGCGCTTTTTCCGATACGATGCCCGCAACCGGCTGATCACCGGCGGCACGGTGCTCGGCTCCCACAATGTCGAGGCACGCGTCGTTGCACGGACGACTGAGAACATCACCCAGGCGTTTCCGCAGCTGGCGGGTGTTCGCTTCACCCATGTCTGGAGCGGATGGATCGGCATCACGCAGGACCGTTTTCCGCATTTCCATCGCCTCGGGCCGGATCTCTGGAGCTGGACCGGCTGTAACGGCCGCGGTGTGGCGCTTTCGGTAGCGCTCGGGCGCGAGCTGGCAGCGGCTGTCGACGGCGTTCCCGCCGGAGAGCTTGCGATCCCGCTGACCGAGCCGGAGCCCATTCCCTTCCACCCGGTCGCGAGGCGGATCGCGCCATTGATTCTCGCCTGGTACAAACGTCGCGATCTCGCTGAATTGAAGCTCGACTGAGCAACGAAAGGATCAAGCCATGCAGGAGATGCCTATTCTGCAACGCCGCCGTATCGAGGCGATGATTTTGAAACACGTCTACGAGGTGATCCGCGAGCGCTCTGGTGAACAGGAAGCGCGAGAGGTCATCGGCAAATCTGTGAGCAATGCGGCCGTCGAGCACGGCAAGGGATTGGCGGAATCGCTCGGCCGTACGCCGGACTTCGAGGACATGCTGGCCATCATGCCGCTGTGGACCAAGGACGATGCGCTCGAAATCGAGATTCTCGAGGCGAGCAAGGATAAGCTCGACTTCAACGTGAAGCGCTGCCGCTATTCGGAAATGTACAAGGAAATGGGCCTCGGCCACATCGGCGACCTGCTGTCCTGCAACCGCGATGGGGATTTCTGCATCGGCTATAATCCCAATATGGAGCTCACGCGCACGCAGACCATCATGAAAGGGGCGAGCCACTGCGATTTCCGTTATCGGATGAAATCGAAAACGGAGCAGGGGCAGTAAGGCGATGGCCGTCGAGAACTGGGTGTCGCGTCAGCTTGATGAGCTGACGGAGTTTCGCCGCGATCTGCATCGCAATCCTGAGCTGCTGTACGACGTGGAGCGTACGGCTTCGAAAGTGGCCGACGCATTGCGCGCAGCCGGTGTCGACGAGGTGGTCACCGGCATGGGCCGTACCGGCGTCGTGGGCGTCATCCGCGGCAACACCGATACGCGCGGCAGGATGATCGGCCTTCGCGCAGACATGGACGCGTTGCCCATCACCGAGCAGACGGGTGCGCCATGGACTTCGACGAAGCCGGGTGTGATGCACGCGTGCGGGCACGACGGGCACACGACGATGCTCCTCGGAGCCGCGCGCCAGCTCGCCGAAAGCCGCGCATTCGACGGCACGGTGATTGTCATCTTCCAGCCAGCAGAGGAGGGCGGCGCCGGCGCGAAGGCCATGATAGATGACGGCCTCTTCGAGCGTTTTCCGGTTCAGGAAATCTATGGGCTCCACAACCTGCCGAATTTGCCCCTCGGCCAGTTTGCCATCACGCCGGGTGCAACAATGGCCTCGGTCGATGAAATCCGGATAAGTGTCGAGGGCATTGGGGGGCACGCCGCTTTCCCGCACCAGACCGTCGATCCGATCACGGTAACCGCGGCGCTCATTCAGGCGGTGCAGACGATCGTCTCGCGCAACGTCGATCCACTGAAGTCGGCAGTCGTCTCGATCACCACGATCAATGGCGGCGATGCCTTCAACGTCATTCCGCCGGCGATAACGCTCACCGGAACCGTGCGTACGCTGGACGAGGGCATTCGCGATCTGGTCGAGAAGCGGTTGCGGAAAGCGGTGGCAGGCATCGCGGATGCCTTCGACGCCAAGGCAGAGCTTAAGTATGTCCGCAGCTATCCGGTGACGGTCAATAATGCTGCGAAACTCGAAAACGCGGTCCGGGCGGCTGCCGAGGTGGTCGGTGCGGCCAACGTGAAGACAGATCTTCCGCCGACGATGGGGGGCGAAGATTTTGCCTTCATGCTGGAGGCCGTTCCCGGCGCATTCATTTTCGCCGGCAATGGACCCTCGGCCAACCTGCATCACCCGCAATACGACTTCAACGACGAGCTGATCCCGTTCGGTTGCTCGTACTGGACGACGCTCGTCCGGCAGCTGCTGGGGTGAAGGCGCTTCCTAACAGTTTTTCCGAACTGGGCGGAAACGGCAAACAGCAGCGGATTACCTTTCTTCACCTCTCCCATGGGGAGAGAGCCTACCCCGGACTTGATCCGGGGTCGGCCCGCAGGGCCGGGTGAGCATCTGTGTTGAAAGTCAAGCCTGATGTGCCTGCCACAGCCGATCCTCACGGATAAGCACATTGGCAAGCACGACGAGCTTGCGCATGACGGCGGTGATGGCGACCTTGGGTT